>ENA-OOQO01001044-OOQO01001044.1-human-gut-metagenome-genome-assembly--contig:-NODE-1044-length-14755-cov-1.903197_pt1 | contig 14755 bp, 23 predicted proteins | sample MGYA00241088_ERZ501162 | MGnify/ENA primary metagenome ERZ501162 (study PRJEB25962, sample SAMEA2042497) | human gut metagenome | biome: human gut; feature: human-associated habitat; material: faeces... | reverse complement strand
TATCATTTGTTCCTGATACTGCTTTCTCAGCACTTCCAAATAAATCTCCTTTTATTGCTAGATTTATACTTACTCCTACTAATATCAAAAGTATTATTATTGTTATTATTAGCGCAATCAACGTTATACCTTTGTTTCTATTTTGCATTTTCTTATTTCCTCCTTCTTATGTTTTTTTGTTTTTTTCCTATTGTTATTTTGCTTTGTTTTCTTGCAAATTATTCTGTTTTCTTTTTCGCACATTGGAATAACAGCTTTTTGCAAACAGACTTTGCTTTTTTACTTTTCTATTCACTTTTCAATGTGCTTTAATTTTCCTTGAATAATTTACAGTATTAATATATATCATTTTGTATTTTCCTGTCAAGTAGTTTTTTATGTTCTATATAATTTTAATCTATAATTAAAATTTTTTCTTTATATGCACGTTTTTATTCTTTCGAAAATTACTGCTTTTTCTTTCATTTCACACCGTATCCTTACTTAATCAATTTCTCAAATGAATTAGCGTTTAATATTGTATTTGAAACAAAATCTCCTCTATAAAAATTAGCCCAATTGTTAAAGACACAAGGTGCATTTTTTGCTTTTTCTAGTGTATCTATTTTTATGAAGTTAATTTTAATATTATTCTTTTGTGAATATTCCGTTAATTCATTCACTTCATATTCAACATAAGGACATTCATTGCTATAATAGATAGTAAATTCTTGATTGTCTATTTTCATATTTCTAGCGCTATCATTAAATTTAGGTATTTCGCTGCCTTTAAATTGTAATGCTAATAATTCATAATCTCCAATACTATCAACTACTTTAAAGCCATAGTGTTCAAAAAATTTCTTTTCTCCAATAAAAGGTTTTTTCTTTTTTGAAGTTAAAGTGCATATACCATTCATGCCTTTTTCTTTGGCATCATTTATAGCATATTCAAGTAATTCTTTGCCAATTCCTTTACCTTTGAAACTTCCTGCTACCCATAAACAATAGATATATTCATAGTTTTCTCCACTAATAGGCACCCACGCAGTTTCTATTGGTTCATACTCTATGAAAATCTTTCCTCTATCATTTAATTTCCTAAACACATGTCCATCTTTTAATTTGCTTTTTATCCATTCTTTTTTTCTCTCAACACCTGCTTGGTGTTTTTTATCTCTTATTGCACAGCATGTATGCTCATTATCAATGTTTTCTAATGTTAAATTTACATATTCATTCATTTTATTTTATTTTAACTCCTTATTGATATAATCTAATAACTTGATACTCTATTTTTTCTCCATTATCTACATATCCTACTGATATTCCTTTTCCATTATTAGCAGTTTTTTTATCGTTTGATAATTTTTTTGCTTCTGTTATTAGATAATCAATATCTGAATCTGTTAGATTTTCGTTGTTTGCTTTTATTAAGGCTTTAACATAATTAACTACCATTGTTTCATCTTCAATGTTTTTAGAATACTGAATTGTCATTGTTTCAGTAATATCATTGTCTTTATTTTCTGTAAAGTTTTCTGGTTTAATGTATAAATAAATATCATTAATCAAGCCATACCAATATAGATTATCTTGAGCTACCATATATTCATCGCTAGCAGGATTTCCTACATTATTATCCATAACTTCTGTATTAAATTTAGCAACGCAAGTTGTAACATTTTCTTTTTCAACATAGCCATATTTTTCTATTGTTTCCTGTAGTTTTTGTTTTTGACTTTCTAAATCTTTATCAAGATAAATTTTTACTCCTAGACAGCCTCCTACTGCTAATATAATCACTATCAAACTTATTGTAATTACTTTATTCTTTTTCATAAATACCTCCAATTTTATAATCTTATATTTCTTTTATAACTTTACAAGAATTTCCAACTGCTACACTATTGGCTGGAATATCTTTATTTACAACACTTCCTGCACCTATTATAACATTATCTCCAATAGTTACTCCAGGAAGTACAATTACATTTCCACCTATCCATACATTATTTCCTATTTTAATAGGCTTTGCATATTCTAAACCTTTATTTCTAGTTTCGTAATCTAAGGGATGTTCTGCTGTATAAAAGCCACAATTAGGCGCAACAAATACATTATCGCCAAATTCTACTTTTGCACCATCTAATATTATACAGTTATGGTTCATATAGAAATTTTCACCAACTGAAATATTATAACCATAATCACACCAAAAGTTCTGTTCAACTGTTATTTTCTCTCCTGTTTTTGCAAATAACTTTTTTATCACTCTGTCTTTATTCTCAAAATCTGATGGTTTTAGATTGTTATATTCAAAGCATATATCCTTAGCTTTATATCTATCCTCTATTAATGCTTTATCATAATTAGCATCATATAGTTCTCCTGCTAACATTTTATCCTTTTCTGACATTACCATTCTCCTCCTTTATAGCTTCATAACAAACCACTATATTGTAAGTTGGTTAAATCACAAATGCTACTATTCCAATTACACCCATCATTGCTAGTCCTAGACTAGGCATTATAATGCCAGGTAAGTCTTGGAATTTATCAGGGTTTATTTTTCTAAATAATACACCTATTATTAAGAATACTATTGAATTTAACAAAGCCATCCATCTTGGTACACCTAATGCGCCAGTTAAAACTGCTATTGCAACACATATATCTGCAATCATTAAAACACAATATATGAACACAAATGGAAACATTATTGCTTTATAATAACCTTCTAATGTATTATCCGCAATTTCAAAATTTGTTTTACCATTATCAGTAATTCTTTTATAAATAACTGCTTGAATGCATAATAAAGAATGAACAAATAAACCACCTGTGCAGCCAATAAAGCCTGTTATTAAAATTATATTAGATAGAATTATATTGTTTTCTCTAACCATATCTGCTATGGCATAAAAGCCAAACCCTATTAATATTACGCCAAACATAGCACATATTATAGATAGTCCAAATCTCCATTCAGCCATTTTACTCCAATTGCTATCAATGTTCTTTGATGTTCCTAGTTTCTTATTTCCTTTTCCTTTTAAATCAAACAATAAATCTCCTGTGCAGCATAACAAACCACCAATTAGGGCCATAATACTAAAAATTAAATTCATAAATCTTTCCTCCTTAAATTAATATTTTTCTAACTGATAAATTGCAAGTTATCTATTTTCTCCTTCTTTCTGTTTGTACTTTACTAATTGCAGTATTTCTCGTGTTATATCTTCTGGTGTTTTATTTTCTTCATATAAAGTATTAGTTGCTAATTCATAATTATTTGGAGATGTTATAAAATGCCAATTATCTTGATCTCTGTGAGATCCTAATTTGATTTTCCTTCTTTCTGCTAAAATTTTTCTACTTTTTTCATTGTCTTTTGAAGGCAACAATAGTATTATATTTTTAAATTGTACACACATTTTTCTCATTTGTTCTCTTAAATTTTTATCTTCATATATAGAATGACCAGCTCCAAAATCTATTATATATGGTTCTTTTAAAGAACTTAGTACTGTTCCTGTAAGCACAAATTCGAAATTTTTAAAATCTTTAAATTTTCTTTCCCTTTCGTATAAATTTTTTAAAAGTTCTTTATTATCTAAGGATATTCTATGCATTCCTTCTATTTGATTTTCTAGTAATTTTGCAACTGTACTTTTTCCAGTCCCCATTGGTCCTATTAATATTATTGTATTATTTTTTACTATATCTGGTAATCCACATATATCTTGTACAAATCTATCTGAAGCCTTCAATGTCTTTTGCTTTTCAAAAATCATAATATTTCTCCTCTACAAATTACTATTTTTCATAGGATAAAATCTTAAACCATTTATACATTGCTCTGTGTCTGTATCCACAAACCCTAAATGTTTATATATTTCGTGTGCATAAGGTGATGAATTTACTGTAAAAAATCTTTGATTATTTAACTCGGTTATTTTATTATACAGTTTTCTACCAATACCTTGTCCTTGGAATTTACCATCTACAAAGAATAATGCAATATGAGTTGCATCTTTTGTTGCAATTACTCCAACTAGTTTTTCTTCAATAAATGCGCCATAAAATTCTCTTGCATTAACCCAATTCACATCATCAATAGATTTTTTAAATTCTTTTATACCTTCCTCTGTATAATCAGGTGCTTCATACTCTAAAAATACTCTCCATACTAAGTTTAAAGCATCTTTCATTTCTTCATTTAAAACTTTTCTAATCTCTAACATAATCATCTTCCCTTATGACATTTTGCTTAAATTATATTATCACAAAAGCAGATAATTATCAACTAATTATCTGCTTTATATTTAATACTATTTTTTTCTAACTGGGAATTGTATTTCTGTTAAATAGTCGTTTTCATTTTCTTTATTCCAGCAACCATCAATGTAACATTCTCTTGGATTGTCTATTATTTCATATCCGTTATCTTCAATATATTTTAAAATTGTATTGTATGAATTCCTTAAGTTCGCATAGGCACCTTTGTGGTAAATACATATTGCTGTAATTGGGTTAGTTTTCATAAACTTAAGTGTTTCAGTTTCTTTTCCAACTTTTTCAACTGCTTGAGCATATCTAATTTTAATGTTTTTTTCTTTGTATTCTCCATCTAAATAGCTTATGTAACAATAGTCTGGTGTTACACATTTTATTTCAGGATTTGTTTGTGCACACTCACTTCCTGCTTGCAAAGCAAAGTCTGATATTTTGCTAAAATCAGCTACTATTCCATCTTTGTAATAAACAATATATGCTGGTATATCCTTAATAAAAATCTCATTCTTCATATTTTTTCCCTCCAATAAATAATTAATTTTAGAAAGTTCAATATTGCAATTAATAAGATTTTTTTCTAATTCTCGTTTCTTGGCTTCAAGTATTTTTTTCATGTCATACCCATCTAAAACCTTTTTAATATCCTTAATAGATAACCCTGCCTGTTTTAGCGATACTATTTTTGAAACATCTAATAACTGGCTACTTTCATAATACCTGTAACTAGTATATTGGTCTATAAAAGTAGGTTTTAACAATCCTTCTTTTTCATAATATCTTAGTGCCTTTATTGTAGTTTTAGATAGCTTGGAAAATTCTCCTATTTTATACATATTTTTCCTCCTTGTTTTATTTATACAACCTACTGTAAGGGGAGAGTCAATAGTTTTTTTAAAATTATTATTTTTTATCGCACAAATCCAATTAATAACGCTATATATTGCATTTTTTATCCTCCTTATTTTTATATAAAAAACATTCTTCATCATGTGAATATATTACCCCTATTGCCTGCAAATATGAATAGATTATTGTTGAGCCAACAAACTTCATTCCCTTTCGTTGCAGGTCTTTTGAGATTTTGTCTGAAAGAGTAGATGTTGTTTTATCTGTTTCATAAACTATTTTATCTTGAGTAAATGTTTTTAAATAATTGTGAAAAGTACCATATTCGTTTTGTATGTTTTTAAAGATTTTTGCATTGTTTATACTAGCTTTTATTTTCAGTTTGTTTCTTATTATCTTTTCATTTGATATGAGTTCATTTATTTTGTTCTCATCAAACTTACATATTTTATCAATATCAAAATCTTCATAAGCTTTTCTAAAATCTTCCCTTTTGTTTAGTACACATTCCCAAGAAAGCCCTGCTTGGAAGGACTCTAATATTAGCATTTCTAGCAAATATTTATCATTAAATTGTGGTTGGCACCATTCTTCATCGTGGTACTTTATATATAATGAATTGTGCATGTTGCACCATTTGCATCTATTCTTTTCCATGTATTTTTCTCCTATAATTTAAAATTATTAATTTACTGATAACTGCTTCTTAATCAAATAGCGTTTGCCAGTTTTCGCTATTTGCCGCCTCAAAGCACATTTTAATTTGCTCTTTACTTGTTTTTTCTTCTGCCAAGTTTTCTGGAATTTCACCTAAAGAGAAGTATTTTGTTTCTGTTGTTTCGATGTTTTCTACAAAAGCTCCTCCAATAGCTTCACAAAGTACAAAAACTTTGCATATACCATATGCATATACTGGTTTGTTGTGTTTGTTTCTATCTTGAATAGCAATTATTTTTATAGCCTTTGCTTCTAAACCCGCTTCTTCTCTTACTTCTTTTAATGTGTTTGATTCAATGCTTTCTAAAACATCACACCAACCACCTGGTAAAGCCCATGTTCCATCATTTTCATGAACAAGTATAATTTTGTTATCCTTAAAAATTGCTGCTCTTGTATCTATTTTGGGAGTTTGATACCCCTTTTCATTACAAAATAAATCTTTTACTTTTTCTAAACTTATATTACTTTTTTCAGCCACCATCTCTGCTGCTATTTCTCTTAGTCTCTCATATCTTTCTATATCATAAACATTATTTGTATATGCAAGTCCACCTTGTGCTAGGCTTTGAATTTCCATAGCCCATTTCAACCATTTTTCCATAAAAATTCTCCTTTTGTTTTAAAATTTACAAAGTTATTATAACATATAGTTTCAATTTCTTGAATAATTTTCAAAAATTTTCACAATAATATTATTATGGAGGTAGTTTATGAAAACATTATATTACATTGCACTTACACTTGTAATAATAGGTGCATTAAACTGGCTATTAATAGGGCTTTTCAGTTTTGATTTAGTTGCATCAATTTTTGGCAAAATGAGTGCTTTTAGTAGAGTTATTTATACATTAGTGGGCTTAAGTGGACTTGTTTCAATTGGGCTGTATTCTAAAATTAAAGATTAAAAAAATGCACCTCCAAACGTTAGATTTTTGTCTAACATTTGGGGTGCACTTCAAACTGTCCCTATTCTTTTATATAAATTTATGTTTCATTTAAATATTTTTCATATGTATCAATAAATTGTTCTAATTCGTTTTGTGATACTTCTCCAATTTTAAAAATAATATCCACCTCTGAAATGCTTATTAAATCATCACATTTCACAATACTATCTTTGTTTAATCTGTTTTGTGGGTTTTTCTTTAAAATTTTATTATATTTGTAACTTGCTTTTGATAATTGTGAGGATATCAAGAAACCAAAGTATGTTATTTCTACTGCTTGCTCATTATCAATAATTACAAAGATGTGTTTTTGTCCATTCAAACCACTTTTATAAGTATATTTTGAAACAAAAACAATATCTCCCATTTGAAATTTTGGAGTTTCTAATTTTGGTAAACTTGAATAATATTCAATATCTTCTTGTAACAAACTATAATTCTTAGAATTTTCTTCCTCACAAAAAGTCTCATAAGATTTTATAGTTCCTTTTTGTTTAGCTAGTTCTATAATATTTTTTGTTCTTTCTTTATAATTATTATGTTCCATTTTTTATTAGCCTCCTTTTTTATTGTCTTATTGTCATATTCAATTATACCATAATAATATAAAAAAGCAATACCTTTAATAAAATTTATCATTAACTTTTGTTTCTTTATTTCAATGCCATGCTGCTATTTATTACTAGTGTGCTATATATAAATAGGATATCTGCGTTTTCGAAATTTACATATTCGTTCAATATTTTAGGTGAAATGTATCTTGTATCTACTAATGTTATTTTAGAGTACCCTTCTGTTAGTAGTGGTGCTAGGCTTGAAGCATAGGAGTCTCTAAAGATTACTAATGTTTTGTTTGTTTTGTTGTTTTGGTTATTTATCTCTATAAGTGGAGTTGCTCCTGATAGGTATATGTCATATTTGTCATATCCACTTAGTTTTTTGAAGTTATATATTCCTCCTTGTTCTTTTGTTTCATAGTTGTAAACATTAGCATCAGTAATTGCATCATTAACTAGTATTTTTATTTCATCTTCCTTTGTGTTTATTGGTAGCTGACCTGCATATACTCCTTTAAATGTTGCTACTTTTTGCTCATTGTAGTTTTGGTTTATAGTAAAGTTCATATTATTGGCTATTGTTTTTGCTACACTTTGCAGTTTTTCTTGTTTCCAATGTGAATCGGTATAGTAATAGCTATCCAATTTCAAGTTTTGGAATATGTCTATATATTGTAAGTCTTTTAGATTGTTTTTCATTATTTGCTTCATTTTATCGTAATCTGGCTTTAGATGGCTATTATCTGTGTAATAATTTTTATCTGGTATTATTGAATAATATATTTTATTTGTTTCGTTTAAATAATTGTCTTTTATATAGTTTATTTTGTTAGTCAGATTAGTAATTGATTTTTCGTCTAGTGGATAGATTTGTTCTACTAGAAAATCGTTATATTTATATATTTTATTTACATCTTGTTTTTTGAAAATATCTAGTTCTACTGATGTTTTTAGTTTTCTAAATGTTTCTCTTTGGTAAAAATTATCCATTGCATAGTTATCAAATTTAGTTGCAAAGTTTCCGTTTTATTAACTCTTCAGCTGTAAAGCTTGGAAATGTTGCTAGTTTACGCCTTTCTGTTATTGATATTTGTTCATCTTTTTTTATTATATTTAAGAATAGCATCCCAAATATTATAGTAATAAACGTAACTATTACAATGATATTCTTTAATTTATCGTTCATCTTTATTCTCCTTTAAAATCTAAAATACAAAAATGGGTTGTATGAGTTATCTACTATATATGCTGTAACTACTATTAGTAAAACTGCTACATATACTGGTTCTAGTAGGTTTATTATTCTTTTTATTTTAGTTTTTTGTTGTAATTTTTGAATAAAGTTTTTTGGAATTGGTGTTGCTCCTATTATTCCAATTATTAAAATTATTGCATAACTTCTCAAGTTATAAATGGTAAATTTATTTATAAAGCTTTCTCCATTTGCACCAAATAAGCCTGCTATGTTTGTTATTGCCTCTCCCATATTATTTGCATTGAAGATTATAAAGCTTACCATTACAATAAATAACACATATAATCTTTTTATAAAATTAGGTGCTTTTTCCAAGTATTTTCCTAGGAAGAATTTTTCTATTAGGAGAATTACTCCAAACATTGCACCCCATATAACAAAATTCCAACTTGCTCCATGCCAAATTCCTGTAAGTAGCCATACAACTACTATATTTCTTATATGCTTTGCTTTTCCAACTCTATTTCCTCCAAGAGGAATATACACATAGTCTTTAAACCATGAACTTAGTGAAATATGCCATCTTCTCCAAAATTCTGTAATGCTTTTTGATATATATGGATAATTAAAGTTTTCTAAGAAATGGAAACCAAACATTCTGCCAAGTCCTATTGCCATGTCTGAGTATGCTGAAAAATCAAAATATATTTGAAGTGCATATGCTATGCCATATATCCAGTAAAATGCCACACTTTTTTCTGTTCCATTTAGAAAAACTTTGCATAGTTCTCCAAGCATGTTTGCAATTAATACTTTTTTAGCTAAACCCGTTGTAAAACGTGTTACGCCATAAGCAAAGTCTTCTTTAGTTTCTTTTCTCGCATCTAATTCTTTTTCAATAGTTTCATATCTTACAATTGGTCCTGCAATTAACTGTGGGAAGAGAGTTACATATGTTGCAAGTTTAAGCAGGTTTCTTTGAACTTTTACTTTTCCTCTATATACATCAATTTCATAACTTAATATTTGAAATGTATAAAACGATATTCCTATTGGAATTGCAAGTCTTAGAAGTGAAAGGTTTGTGTTGAATAGACTATTTATGTTTGATACAATGAAATCTGTGTATTTGAAAACACATAGTAAGCCTACATGTATAACTATTCCAAGCACAAGAATTGATTTACTTTTGTGCTTGTTTATTAATAATGCAACTATGTAAGCTATAAGTATTTCGGCAAGCATTAATATAATGTACTTTGGTTCTCCATAAAAATAAAATATTAATGATGCTACACAAAGCACGGTATTTCTTAATTTTTTAGGTAATACGAAATATGTAATTAATACTATTGGTAAAAAATAGTATAAAAAGCTGATACTAGTAAAAAGCATAGTTTCCTCCTCCAAAAGTAAAAGCTCCCAAGCTTTGGGAGCTTTTATTGTTATTGAATAACTGTCATTTCTGGTGGTAATTCCACATCACCAAAGTCTTCTGTTCTTTCTAATTCTTTTCCTGTTTCGTTATTTGCATATTTCTTAAAATTCTCATATACTGGTTTTGCCCACTCTTCATCTGACATTACTAGGAATATTATATTTCCACTATTTGTAGCATATACTTTTTCTGCAGAAACGCAAATCCATTTATTTGTGTCTATGTTATCCAACATTTCTTTTTTTATTGTTTCAATATCTGCTCCATCTTTTACCTTTACAGCTACTGCTGAATAAGCTTGGGCGTTCATTAATGGTTCTGATACTACTACTGCTTCTATATCTTTGTTTGATTTTAAACCTGTATATGTTGTAACAAGATTTGCATCATTTATATCAATTTCATTAGTTTCAAGTGATGGTAAAGTATTTCCTAAGTCACTATAAATCTTTTCAAACATTGCTTTCATTTCAGCTGTTGTTTTTAACTTTAAACCATTTGATTTTTTATTTTGCATTACAAATAAAATGCCTACTATAATTCCAACAATTACTATTACTCCTATAATTATATAAATTAAATTCTTTTTCATAAATATCCTCCTTTTTAGTTTATGCATGTATAATATCATAACTTATTAAAACTTGCAATACATATATTTAAAATATGTACTTTTCTAATTCCTCTACATTCTTGCAATAGTATTTACATTCCTTTTCCATGTATGATGATATTTTAGGAATTGAATGTGACCAACCTGCTCCTATAAAGTCTATTCCTGCATTATCTGCCATAGTTTTGCCTGGTTTTAAATCATCTATCATAACTAAGTCTTTTGGTTCTAATGAAAGTTTTTCCATAATTTGTTTTATCGGCCATACTGATGGCTTTCGTTGTTCTGGTTCACATTCCCAACCATATATTAATTCTGGCATTGGTAAGTTATTTTCTTTATAATCTCTAATTATATTTTTGTTCATGGAATGTGATACAACACAAATGTGTCCTCCGGTTTTCTTTAAACTTCCATAGTATTTCTCTTATTCCATTAAATGCTGATGGCGTATGTTCCATTACATATCCTATCCAATTATTGAATTGATATTGTATTTCATCATCACTAAAATTTAGTATTTCTTTATAATATCTATTTAAGCCTGGCTCAAAGTTATAACAAATGTATTCTTCAAGCTCAAGGTTTACATCTGGTCTTAATTTTGCTAAACACTTTTTAAATGCTGGGAAATTCACTGTTGGTGTACTATTTACTATTGTGTCATCATGATCTAAAACTAAGCATTTATATTTCATTAGCATTCCTCCTTATAATGCATACTTATATCATAAAAGCGAGTAATTTTCAAGAAGATTACTCGCTTTTATTCTTTATTTTTTCGTATTGGTCTCCACCTGTAATTTCGTTTACTCTTATTAAAGTATCTAGTGGTAATGTTCCACTATTTGCTGTTTCACAGTCTGTTACAACAGCTACTCATTTTCCAAGGTAGTTATCAATTCTTTCTTGCATTGCTTTATATTTTAGTGTTGAAAGTCCTGCAACTACTGTTACAAATGGTTCGCTTTCTCCCATAAGTTCATTAAATTCAAAGTTTTTGTTGCCTAGGCAAGACATAAGTTCACTTGAATAGTAGAATTGTTGTCCACCATTTGCCCAGAAATTAACCATTTCAAAATCTTTTACTTCAAAGAAATCTTGGTCTTCTGGTATGTTTTTTGTTAAGCTGTCTACAACGTTTTTTATGTTGTTATCATAATTATATGATATTATTATGTTTGTATATTAATATTATATCTGCATCATCTTCTAAATATCATATAATTGTATAGAATGTCAATGAAAATTATATATTTTCTAACTTTTCAATCTCAATGCATTTAGCACTACAGTTAAGCTACTTACAGTCATTGCAAGTGCTGCTATCATTGGGTTTAGAGTAATTCCAAGGTTTACAAATATTCCGGCATGCTATTGGGATCATACATATGTTATAGAAGAATGCCCAGAATAGGTTTTGCTTTATGTTTCTTATTGTTTTATAACTTATTTCTATTAGGTCATTTATTCTATTTAGGTTATCATTCATAATTACAATATCTGCTGAATCTATTGCTATATCTGTACCAGTAGATACTGAAACTCCTATATCTGCTGTAACTAAGCTTACACTATCATTTATTCCGTCTCCACACATCATTACTATTCCATGTTTTTTTAGTTCTTTTATTTTTTCTGCCTTTTCTTTTGGTGTAACATTGCTAATTACGTTATCTATTCCAATTTGTTTTGCAATTATTCCGAGCTGTTTTCTCGTTATCTCCTGTAAGCATTACCACTTCTATGTTTTGTTTCTTAAGCTTTTTAATTACTTCTTCAACATTATCTTTTAAAATATCTTTAACTCCAATTAGAGCTACTATTTTATCATTTTTTGCCACGAATAGTATGCTGTTTCCTTCATTTATTAAGCTTTTTTCATCTTGGGCAGAGCTTATTGCAATATTATTTTGCTCCATTAATTTTCTGTTTCCTATTAAGTATTTATTATCCTCTTTGGTTGAAGCCTCTAGCCCGAAACCTGGTATTGCTTTGAAGCTTTTTACATCTTCTAATTCAGTTCTTTCTTCTATTGCTTTATTTACAATAGCCATGGCTATTGGGTGTTCTGATTTTTTCTCAATACTTGCAATATCTTTCAAAAGCTCTGTATCACTTAAATTTGTATAATTATACATTTTTGAAACGCTTAAAACTCCCTTTGTTAATGTTCCTGTTTTATCAAAACATATAGTTTTTACTTTGTGTGAATTTTCTAATGCTTCACTTTTTTTAATAAGTATTCCTTTTTTACTTGCATTGCCTGATGCAATGACTATTGCAAGTGGTGTTGCAAGACCTAAACTACATGGGCATGCAACTACTAATATGCTTACAAAAATATTTATTGCAAATGCAAAATCTCTTGATATGATGCACCATATAACAAAAGCTATACTTGCTATTACAAGAATTGTTGGAACAAATACTCCACTTATTTTATCTGCAACTTTTGCAATTGGAGCTTTTGTTGATGTAGCATTTGCAACTAGCCTTACTATTTCAGAAACAGTAGATTCTCTTCCTATTTTTTCTGCTCTATATTTAATTGTTCCTTCAAAATTTATACTTCCTGCAATAACTTTTGCTCCAGTTTCCTTTTTTACTGGAGTGCTTTCTCCTGTAACAAAAGCTTCGTTTATATGTGTTATACCTTCTACTACTTCCCCATCTACTGCAATTTTTTCTCCTGGTTTACAAATTACTATGTCTCCTTTTTGTATTTCATCTATTGTAACTTTAATTTCATTTCCATCTCTAATAATTACAGCATCATTTGGAGTTATACTCATAAGAGCTTGCAAAGCTTCTTTTATTTTGTCTTTATTTTTGTTTTCTATAAATTTTCCTATCTTTATAAAGAAAATTACAATAGCAGCTGATTCAAAATATAGCTTTTCTACATATTCTGTGCTTCCTGTTAAAATTCTTATAGTTCCATAAAGGCTATATGCAAAGCTTGCTATAACACCTATCATAACTAATGTATCCATATTAGGCGTTTTGTGTATTAAGTTTTTATATCCATTTTTTAAGATATCTCTTCCAAATATCATTACAATTACTGTAAGTATTAAAAGAGAAATAGCATAATTTACAGGATATTCCATCATATTCAAAAATGGGATAACTGGAAGCCCTACCATGTGAGCCATTGATATATATAGCACTAATAGCGAAATTACTGTAATTCCAATTAATTTATATTTTTCGTTAGACTTTCTTTTCTCCTCTTTTTTAAAATTATCTATTCCAAGACTTTTAAAACCTGCTTTTTCAACAAACTTTTCTATTTGTTCTAAATTTAATTTACTATCATCATACTCTATGCTTGCATTGTTCATTACAAGATTTACAGAAGCTTCCTTTATTCCGCTCCTGTTTATTTAAATATTTTTCAAGGCCTGAAGAGCATGCAGAACAGGTCATTCCATCAATTTTTAATATTACTCTTTTCAATATTTTTCCTCCCTGAATTATATTCTACCCAACATAGTTATTTCCTAGCCATATTCTTGAAATAACATCTATCATAAATAATATAAAAACACATATTGTTGTTATATTAACTACCTTTTGGTTTCCTGATATGAATTTTTTTAAGATTGGTTGAACTAAGTAAATACCAAGCAAAGATACAAAACCAAATTTAATATCTGGTATTAACGCAATTCTACCTTCAAAGTTCATGAATTCTCCTGAATAATCCCAAAGTGTCTTAAAATCTCCCCAAACCCAGTCTATTATGTATGAACCTATAAGCTCCACTATGGTTGATATTACTATGGTTTCAAGGAATACAACTATTGGTCTTATATTAATTTTTCCTAAAAGTATTTTCTTTTCCTTAGTTCTAAAAAGTAGTATCATTATAACTAGTCCTCCAAAGCCATATATTGTAAGCCATGGTCCCCATAAAGCTCCTCTGTTAACAATCATTTTCTCCTCTATTGCAAAAACCAATTCTTCATATATCCAACCACACACAGAAAAAACTAAAAAGAAAATGAAAATATCTCTTAATATTTCAATTTTCTTTTTGTTTGAAAAATCAATTCCAAAATCCAATATTTTATTAATCATAATATCCCCCATTATTCGACAAATTTTGATAAAATTATATCATAAAGGAGAATAACATACAACATGTTATTTAAG
>ENA-OOQO01001017-OOQO01001017.1-human-gut-metagenome-genome-assembly--contig:-NODE-1017-length-15039-cov-1.370862_pt1 | contig 15039 bp, 6 predicted proteins | sample MGYA00241088_ERZ501162 | MGnify/ENA primary metagenome ERZ501162 (study PRJEB25962, sample SAMEA2042497) | human gut metagenome | biome: human gut; feature: human-associated habitat; material: faeces... | reverse complement strand
TATGAACCTATCGTATGCCTTGACTGAATATTTTGCAGGTGCACAGGTAGTTAATATCTTGCAAACCTCACAGGAAAACAGTCTGATGCTTGTCAGTCGTTCGCCACTCAAGGGTATTTCATCTTTGCAACATAAGAAAATAGGGGTATGGAATCATCTTAGTCAAGAACTACTGGATCAAATAGCCAACAAATATCAACTCCAGGTGGAATGGATACGTTTTAATGGAGGAGTCAATATTTTCCTATCGAAAGCTGTAGATATTTGTCTCGTAGGAAGTTACAATGAGTTTCTACAACTAATTGAAGCCGGTGTAAAGACTGATTCTATTCATATCATGCATTTCGCAGATTATGGATATAACTTGCCAGAGGACGGACTTTATGTTAGCAGAGAATTCTATCAGAAATATCCCCAAGCTGTACAGAAATTGGCCCGTGCCAGCATACGTGGCTGGGAATGGGCAAACGAACACCGCGAACAAACATTGGATATCATAATGGAACAAGTGCATCAACACAACATAGGAACCAACAGATATCACCAGCGTAAAATGTTGGATGAGATCTTACGGCTACAAACAAACAGGAAGAGCGGGCAACGTCCCTATCGGCTAAGCCGAGAAGTATTTGATCTGGCAACTAGTATTTTGTTGCCAGATCAAATCAAAAACACCAGCAACATTCGTTATGAAAATTTCGTAAAATAATCACATTCATTCATGAAACACACTTTTTCCCGTTCCTTTGCAACCCGGCTAAGTATCTACGTACTTTCCTTTACGTTGATTATCTTTGCTACTATTATAGCGTTATTTTATTATTATAGCCACCAGAAAGTAACGGATTTTGCCATTGAACGTACTCATGGACTATTAAGTAACATTGCAACTGAAATCAGCGGTCAGCTATTGTCGGTAGAGACTACCATAGAGCAGTCCGTTTGGGTATTGGAAAAAAACATAGATCACCCGGATTCTTTACATAATATTATTGAATCTGTTGTTAGAAACAATCAGTTCATTGTAGGAAGCGGCATCGCTTTCGTCCCCGATTATTACAAAGAAAAAGGGAAATATTTTATGCCTTATGCTTCTTTCAAAGATGAAATAAATGGCGAGATCACTTACCAGGTATTGGGTAGCCAGAATTATGACTATCCATGCATGGACTGGTATCTTATCCCCCAACTGCTTAAACAACCTTACTGGAGCGAACCTTATTATGATGACGGAGGGGGAAATTTCATCATGAGTACTTATGCCAAACCGCTGTTTGACAGTGATGGAAAATTAGTCGCAGTCTTTACAGCCAATATATCACTGACACAATTCACTGATACAATCAGCTTGCTGAAGCCATATCCTTCCAGTTACACCTATTTAATCAGTCGCAACGGAAGTTTCCTGACTCACATGGATAGAAATAAGATCATGAACGAAACGATATTCTCTGAAGCCTTTGCCAAAGAGAATCTTGCACAGGAACAGATCGGACATGAAATGCTGGCAGGACACACCGGAACCATGCGTTTCGATAACAAAGGAGTAGATTCGTATGCATTTTACACAACTATTCCCCAGATTGGATGGTCAGTATGCACCGTTTGTCCAAGCCAGATTATTCTTCAGGAACTAGACAGTACATCCCGAACAATCATCTACACTTTTATAGTGGGGATGATAGCCCTATTCCTGATTGTGTACAGCATCATCCGACGCCTTGTCCGCCCACTGGAGAAATTCTCCGAGTCAGCCCGCGAAATTGCGACCGGACGATTTGATGTTACCATACCAGAAGTGCATTCCAACGATGAAATCAGAGATCTATACGATTCGCTTATCTTCATGCAGCACTCTTTATCTACTTACGTAGTTGAACTAAAAGACACGACTGCCAGCAAAGAACGGATTGAAAGCGAGCTTTCTATAGCTAGGGAAATACAAATGGGAATGCTTCCCAAGATATTCCCTCCCTACCCCGAACGTAGTGATGTAGATTTGCATGCCATACTTCACCCTGCGAAAGAAGTAGGCGGAGATCTTTATGACTTCTATATGGATGGCAACCGCCTCTACTTCCTAATCGGGGATGTATCAGGAAAAGGCGTACCCGCTTCTCTGTTTATGGCAATCACCCGCAGTCTGTTCCGTACTTTATCTCAGCAGGTGCTTTCACCGGCCAAGATTGTGACAGATATGAACAATTCGATTTCTGATAATAACGAATCCAACATGTTTGTCACGCTTATTGTCGGAATCCTCGATTTGGAAACGGGGAAACTGAAACTGTGTAATGCCGGACATAATCCTCCCATACTGATTCGTCCGGACGGACAGGTTTCTTTCTTGGAATTCAAGACCCAGATATTTGTTGGCGTCATTGAAGAATTTGCCTATACCGAAGATGAAACGACATTGGAAAAAGGAAGTAAACTGTTCCTTTACACCGATGGAGTGACAGAAGCTGAAAATACAGAGAAAGAGCTATATGGAGACGAGAAATTATTGGAAACATTGTCTGATAATACCACGTCTGACGTACGTACCACTGTAAATGGTATAGTGGACTCTATAGCAGAGCATGTCAAGGAAGCCGAAGCCAGCGATGACTTGACTATTTTACTTATTCAATATGAACCCGGGACAACAAACAATTAAGCACATATCATTATGGAAAGAGAAATAAAGATCTCAAACGATTTAAATGAAATTTCAGTTTTAGCCAGTTTCATCGAAGAACTGGGAGAGGAACTTTCTTTGTCATTTGAAACGACAATGAATATCAATCTGGCATTGGAAGAGGCCGTAGCCAATATTATTATGTACGCCTATCCAACTCAAGAGCAACACACCATCCTATTAAGAGTAACTTACAGCGAAAAACAACTTGTTTTCCTATTAACGGACAAGGGAGCCTCTTTTGATCCGACACAAGTAGATGAAGTAGATGTTACACTTTCTTTGGAGGAACGTCCAATCGGAGGTCTGGGAATATTCCTCATACGAAGCATTATGAACGAAATATCTTACCAACGTATCGACAATGAGAATCACCTCATTATGAAAAAAGACATTTGACGCGGGGCGGAAAGATTGTATAGTTTTCCAGCCAATTCATGGGGTATATCAAAGATTTCACTATCTTTGATGCCATTATTAATCTTATGAACTAATAATGAGCAGCCTTAACAAAATAGCAATCTGTCTACTTTTTCTATGCGCAGGGGTTAATTATGCTTTTTCTGATATTCCGGAGCAAATCAACTTCTCCTATATCTCTATTAATGAAGGATTGTCACAAAGTACTGTATTCTCTATCGATCAGGACCAACGAGGCAATATGTGGTTCGCAACTTATGACGGAGTTAACAAGTACGATGGGTATTCATTTACAGTTTATCAGCACAATGAAGATGATCCGAACAGCATCGCTAATGACATTTCGCGAATCGTAAAGACTGACAGTCAGGGACGGGTTTGGATCGGCACGCGGGATGGTTTGTCATATTATGATGAGGAGAAGGATAAGTTCAGAAATTTCTTCTACGAAAAGAAGGGGAAGCTGCAAATCAACGGTATTGCGGAGATCTCACCGGAACAACTGCTCATAAGTACACAGGAAGGTCTGACTATGTTCGATATTAAAGAATCACGATTCGTTGATGATTCTTTTAGTACGGCTATGCATAAGATAGTGGCTTCTGCTCTTTACAGGCAAGGCGATATTATCTATATCGGCGCCCCGGTTGACGGGCTTTACAGCTACTCCATTCCTCAAAAGAAACTGGAAAGAATTACTCCGATAACGGGCACTAAACAGATTCAAGCCATTTTGCAACAATCTCCTACCCGCATCTGGATAGCTACCGAAGGAGCCGGTCTACTTCTATTTAACCCGAAAACACAAGAAGTCAAAGCTTATCATCATTCTTCTTCCAATCCTAAAAGTATCAGTTCCAATTATATCCGTTCTCTGGCATTGGATTCGCAAAATCGCCTATGGATAGGAACATTCAATGATCTAAACATTTATCATGAAGGAAACGATTCTTTCGTTTCTTACAGCAGTAGTCCGGTAGAAAGCGGCAGTCTGTCACAGCGTTCGGTCCGCAGTATCTTTATGGATTCGCAGGGCGGAATGTGGCTTGGAACCTATTTCGGAGGACTAAACTATTATCATCCGATCCGCAACAGATTCAAGAATATCCAACGTATTCCATATAAGAATTCTCTAAGTGACAATGTAGTCAGTTGCATTACCGAAGATAAGAATAAGAACTTATGGATAGGAACAAATGATGGTGGATTGAATCTATATAATCCAAAGACACAACAGTTTACACACTATATCCTGCAGGAAGACGAACGGGAAATCGGTATTGGTTCCAACAATATCAAAGCCGTATATGTAGACGAACAAAAATCACTTGTATATATAGGAACACATGCCGGTGGTCTGACTGTTCTCCACCGCAACAGTGGACAAATGGAAAGTTTCAATCAGCTGAATAGCCAGTTGGTCAATGAAAATGTGTATGCCATTCTTCCTGACAAAGAAGGTAGTATCTTATTAGGAACTTTAAGTGCACTGGTTAGTTTTAATCCGGAGAAACGGAGCTTCACCACCATAGATAAAGAAAAAGACGGTACGCCATTTACTTCACAACGAATCACAATCCTGTTCAGAGATTCTCGTAAACGTCTTTGGATCGGTGGTGAAGAAGGTATATCAGTCTTTCAGCAGGAAGGGATCGAAATAGAAAAAGCTCCTATCCTTCCGGAATCATCTGTAACAAAGATGTTTACCAATTGCATTTATGAAGCTGCCAATGGCATCATTTGGGTAGGTACGCGTGAAGGTTTCTACTGTTTTAATGAAAAAGAGAAGAAAATCAAACGATATACAACAGCTAACGGTTTACCCAATAATGTGGTCTACGGTATCCTGGAAGATACTTTCGGGCGTCTCTGGGTAAGCACCAACCGTGGTATCTCCTGTTTCAATCCGGAGACAGAGAAGTTCCGCAATTTTACGGAATCCGACGGGTTGCAAAGTAATCAGTTTAATACTTCTTCATTCTGCCGCACCTCTAACGGACAAATGTACTTCGGAGGTATCAACGGTATCACAACTTTCCGCCCGGAACTCCTACTGGACAACCCTTACACTCCTCCGGTAGTTATCACTAAACTTCAACTGTTTAACAAAACAGTCCGTCCGGATGATGAAACCGGTATCTTGACTAAGAATATCAATGAAACAGAAAGTATCACGCTAAAATCATGGCAAACGGCTTTTACACTTGAATTTGTGGTATCCAACTATATTTCAGGTCAACACAATACTTTCGCTTATAAATTGGAAGGATATGATAAAGAGTGGTATTATCTGACAGACAAACGTGCTGTCTCCTATTCCAACTTGCCGCAAGGCACTTATCATTTTCTGGTAAAAGCTGCTAATAGTGACGGGAAATGGAACACTGTACCTACGATGTTAGAAATCATTGTTCTCCCTATATGGTACAAGACCTGGTGGGCAATCGTGCTTTTCCTCGCTATTTTTATCGGCTTTATCACTTTCGTCTTCCGCTTCTTCTGGATGCGTAAAAGCATGGAGGCAGAGTTGGAGATTGAACGCAGGGATAAGGAACATCAAGAAGAAATCAACCAGATGAAGATGCGTTTCTTCATCAATATTTCCCATGAGCTTCGCACGCCGTTGACTCTTATCTTAGCTCCTCTACAAGAAATAATCAATAAGATCAGTGACCGCTGGACTCGTAATCAACTGGAATATATCCAACGCAACGCTAATCGCCTACTACATCTTGTCAATCAATTGATGGATTATCGCCGCGCCGAATTGGGAGTTTTCGAGTTAAAAGTAAAGAAAGAGAATGCACATCAACTCATACAAGATAATTTCTTGTTCTATGATAAACTGGCGCACCACAAAAAGATTACTTATACTCTCCATTCCGAATTGGAAGATAAAGAGGAACTTTTTGATCCTAATTATCTGGAACTGATTGTTAATAACCTGCTTTCAAATGCTTTCAAATATACGGAAAGTGGTCAAAGTATCACTGTGACATTAAAAGAGGAAAATAATTGGCTGGTACTGCAAGTTAGTGATACCGGTATTGGCATTCCTATCAACAAACAGGGAAAAATATTCGAACGTTTTTATCAGATAGAGAGTGAGCATGTAGGAAGTGGTATCGGTCTTTCACTGGTACAACGTCTGGTAGAATTGCACCATGGTCGTATCGAACTGGATAGTGAAGAGGGTAAAGGCAGTACTTTCTCTGTCTATCTGCCACAAGACATAAATACCTATAAATCCTCCGAGTTGGCTTCTAATGACACTCTGAATGAGGAAGGTCAGGTATATTCCACCAACTCGAAAGAAATGTATTTCATTGATACGGAAAAGGTCGAAAACGAAACGATCGAAGCCGGTGACAAGAAGCGTGGCACTATTCTTATTGTAGAAGACAATAATGAAATCCGCCATTATCTTAGCAGCGGACTTGCAGAACTCTTCAATACGCTGGAAGCCGGGAATGGTGAAGAAGCCTTGGAAAAACTGAAAGACAATGAAGTTGACATCATTGTAACTGATGTCATGATGCCTGTGATGGATGGTATCAAACTGTGTAAGAATGTGAAGCAAAATATCCGTACCTGTCATATTCCCGTGATTATCCTGTCTGCTAAAAGCGAAGTCAAAGACCAGATGGAAGGTCTGCAAATGGGTGCGGATGATTACATCCCGAAACCATTCTCACTTGCTATCCTGACTACGAAGATACAGAATATGATGCGTACCCGTAGACGTATGCTTGAACGGTATTCCAAATCCCTGGAAGTGGAACCGGAAAAGATTACGTTTAACGCCATGGATGAAGCTTTACTGAAACGTGCCGTAGCTATTGTAGAAAAAAACATGGATAATATTGAATTCTCTACTGACGAATTTGCCAGAGAAATGAATATGAGTCGTTCTAACCTGCATCTTAAATTGAAAGCTATCACAGGCGAATCGACTATCGATTTTATACGAAAGATCCGTTTCAACGAAGCAGCAAAGTTACTCAAGGATGGCCGCTATACAATAGCAGAAGTCAGTACAATGGTAGGATTCAATACACCGTCTTATTTTGCTACGAGTTTCAAGAAGTATTTCGGATGTTTACCCACGGAGTATATTAAGAAAATAAAAGGATAAATCAGTGAATTCCGAATATGAATCTGCCGGCTTGAGATTTATGTTCATTTCGGTTCGGAAAAGAACATAAAATGCTATTACTGATAATAATACATTACTATGCAGCTTTCAATTTATTCTCTTATTAGCATTATTTATCTTATTACCAAGCGAGCTTTCGTTTGACAGTTGTTGAACGAAAGCTTGACTTTAGTTAAACTATCGTTCGACTTAAGTCAAACGAAAACTCATTAGGCAATGAAATAAATATCAATAGGGAAGCTATTACTTAAAAGTAGCCAATAAGATCATTATTGTATCTAAAAGGAGTAATATTCTACATAACGAATACTGAAAGCTAATTCCCGAAAATCTTCAACCTTTAAAGAAGAAATACATTCTTTACCCCATACAAACAAAAACATTAGACAAAAATGAAAGACTATTCAACAATACCAATAGTCGTAAAATTGTCATACTCTATATATTTGCAGAGAGAGCATTATTAATTAATAGATGAAAAAGCATACTATGAATTATTTAAACAAACTGTATTCTTACCTACTTTTATCATTAATCAGCATTCTTTTTGTGAATGCTCACCCGGCAACTATAAAACAAGATATTGACTGGCCCCAATTTATGAGTCAACAAGATATGATATGGGAAAAGTTACCCGAATATTGGTATGATTCCGCCTTTTTAGGTAACGGAAAGCTTGGGCTAATGATTTATAAAGAACCTGGAAAGAACTACTTGCGCTTAGAAACAGGCAACTGCGATGTACATGATCACCGCACTAAAAGAGATGTATTCGGAATCCCTAGACTACTTACCGGACATTTTGCCCTACATCCTAAGGGCAAAATAATCAATGGAACGATGCATCTTGACCTTTGGAATGCTGAAGTTTCAACAGATATTACGACAACTAAAGGAGTCATCCACTTGCGAAGTTTTGTCCATGCGGATGAAATGATGATAATAGTAAAAGCAACAACAGAAGGAGACGAACATGACTTCCAATGGGAATGGATAGCAGCTGAAGCTAATAGTCCTCGTTATTTGATTTTCAAAAGACAAGGAAAAGCCAATAAAATACCAAAAGATTACGAACTTAATCCGACAGCAAAAATCAGTAATGAGAAAGAAGTCAATCTATCTGTCCAGAAATTATTGGCAGGGGGAGAAACGAGCAGTGGATGGCAAGAAACACATAACCCCGAAACAGAACGCACCTTATGGATAAACCTAACACATACATATCCTCAAAACAATTCGAGTGAAATATGCAAAGCTGAAATCCGAAAAGCTATACGTAAAGGTTATCACCCCATGCAAAAAACACATCGTAAATGGTGGAATACTTTCTATCCTAGTAGTTTCATAACACTGCCGGAAGCACAAAAAGAAAACTTCTACTGGATACAGATGTATAAATTAGCCTCTGCAACACGTGGTGATCGTGCTCTAATAGATAACACAGGCCCGTGGCTAACCGAAACCCCATGGCCGAATGTCTGGTGGAATCTCAATGTTCAACTTACCTATTGGGCACTGAATACTTCCGACCATCTAGATCTGGCAGCTTCTTTAGAAAATGCCCTCTACAATCATATAGATCAGTTACGCCTCAACATTCCCAAAGCTTACCGCCATAACTCATTAGGAATAGGGGTTGCTTCCAATTTGGAATGTATGACTACAGAAGTAGGAATTCCAGGAAAAGGCAAAGCTCAAGTAGGACTACTTCCATGGGCCTGTCACAACCTATGGCTTATCTACCGACATAAAATGGATGATGATATTTTACGAAATAAATTATTTCCTTTATTAAAAGAATCAATCAACTACTATTTGCATTTCCTGAAAGAAGGAGACGATGGAAAACTTCATCTCCCAGCAACTTACTCCCCCGAATATGACACCGTGGAAGATTGCAATTTCGACCTCGCTCTGCTACGTTGGGGATGCCAAACACTACTAGAATCAGCCCATCGTCTGAATATCCAAGATTCATTGATTGAGACATGGAAAAATGTGCTTCTTAAACTGACTCCTTACCCCACAGACGAGAATGGATTACTTATCGGAAAAGATATGCCGTATGCTTTCTCACACAGACATTATTCACATTTACTTGCTATTTATCCTCTATACTTAATTAATAAAGAACAACCGAATGATATTGAAATGATTGAGAAATCATTGTCTTTTTGGCAAAGCAAGCCCACAGCTCTCCTAGGTTACTCATGCACAGGAGCATCTTCCATTTCCTCTGCTATCGGAAAGGGAGACGATGCACTAGCCTATCTAAATAAATTATTTGGTAAATTTCTTAGTTCGACGACTATGTATAAAGAAAGTGGGCCAGTTATTGAGACACCTTTATCTGCCGCCCAAAGCATTCACGATATGTTATTACAGAGTTGGGGGGGAAAGATTCGCATTTTCCCAGCTATCCCCGCTACATGGAAAGACATTGCTTATTCAGGTCTGCGCACGGAAGGGGCATTTAAAGTATCTGCCAGTAGAAAGCAAGGAAAGACACAATTTATCCATATTAAAAGTCTGGCAGGAGAGCCTTGCATTGTAACGACTGATATAGTTAACCCTATTTTTGAAGGAAAAAGAAACTTCACTATACAATCATTCCCAAACAACACCTTCCAAATTGATTTAAAGAAAGGAGAAGAGGTCTTCATTTCCCCCCAAGGAGAAAAGCCAGATTTTATCATTTCTCCGATTCCTCATACTTCTAAAAATCATTATGGATTAAAAATCATTCACCAGAGGAGGTAAAAATGTACAAAACCAACCTTGTAAACACTGGTAGATTAGATTACATTATGATACATAAAAAGCCTGCTATCAGATCCGTAACAGGCTTTTTAGACAGAAGTAATATATGATTCAACAAATTTAATATCAAAAAAATCATTTTTGAACAAAGTGTGAACAAGCCAGACTGTAGTCTATAATTTAATAAGCTAATTTTGCAAACAGTAAAATATAACTTTTAATAATTAAAACCTAATAAAGTATGAAGAACATCTTCTTTATTTGTATGTTCGCAACCGTTGCTTTTACCGGATGCGTAGATGATGATGATGACTTATTAACAGGTGAAGTTAGTCCAGGAGTAGAAATACTTCCTGAAAACAAACCTAATGAAGTTGTAGACTCAAAGTTATTTGAGATCATTAACCTCGATTACCCAGGATTAGAGAAAGTGAAAAAATTCTATGAAAATGGAGAATACTATTATGCAGCTAACGAATTACTAGAGTATTATAGAACAAGAGTAGACGTAAACAACCCTAATGTCAACTTGATTAACCCAACAATTTCCGAGAAAGATCAACGCATTGCCGATCAAGCACTTGAACATCGTTTCTATGTAAAAGGATTCGCCGAAAGTGTAGATGAAGTAACTAAACTAGAAACATATTATTCTTTCTATGATGCATCTGCAAAGAAAATAGATTGGAATGCCAACGAAGATAAACAGAAAAAAGAGCAAGAATTCAGATACCAACTTCATCGCCATCAATGGATGCTTCCCCAAGCAAAAGCATACCGTATTAGTAAAGATGAAAAATATATCCAATCATGGATTGAAGCATATGGCAGTTGGATCGAAACATTCACATATACTCCCGGAACCATATTCCCACCAGCTGGCGGTTCCGAAAATGATGTAGACTATCAATGGAAAGGCCTACAAGTAGCAGAAAGAGTTCTTTCCCAAGTAGACATTATGCCCTATTTTATTCATTCCACAAATTTCACTCCGGAATGGCTTTCTACTTTCTTGGTTGCATTTGAAAAAGAGGTAGAGTGTATTCGATTGAATTATTATCAAAGTGGCAATATCTTAATTTCTCAATATCAAGCCGTAGCCACTGCTGGCATGCTAATGCCGGAATTTAAGAATGCATCAACATGGGCTACAGAAGGAACACAAGGATTAAACGAATCATTAGACACACAATTTAATGATGATGGAGTGGAATATGAGTTAGATTTTAGCTAACATACTGCTGCCATTAGTGACTTCCGAGAAATATATCTTATAGCTCAAGCTAACAACAAAACTAATTTATTGTCTCCCAGCTACATCAGCAAACTAAAGAAAGCAACAGAATTTGTTATGGATATGATTTACCCTAATTATACTATAGACAATTTCAATGATACCCGTTCAGCTTCATATTCTAAAAGCACTTTGTTGAATAGGCTAAAGGAATATTCTGCTATGTATCCTGACAATAATGAGCTATTATGGGTAGCAACAGAAGGAAAGAACGGAAGTAAACCTTCATACACAACTAAAGCTTATAGCACCTCTGGTTATTATATGTTACGCAGCGGTTGGGATAAAGATGCAACCATGATGATTCTAAAGAACAACTACAATCCTACCAATCAATGGCACTGCCAACCTGACAATGGAACCTTCGGTTTATACCGCAAAGATCGTAACTTCTTCCCTGATGCAGGTGTATTTACCTACAATACTGGAGCTGCTCGTACTAAATACGCTTCAACTGTTAATCATAATACAATGACTATTATGAGTAAAACCATTGGAGTTGCTAAGCCAACCGGCCAAGGTGGCGTAATGGAAGGAAAAATGATCAAATTAGAAACTAAAAATAATGTAGACATTTTAGTTACGGAAAACCAACAATCAGATGACATCACCCACCGTAGAACTGTATTCTTTGTTAATCAGAAATTCTTTGTGATTGTAGACGAAGGTTATGGCGCATCTACGCTTGGTACTAAGACAAATATAAATTTCCATCTGCTTAGTGATAAAGATACTCCTTCTGTATTTGACAAAAATCTGCAAACATCTGTAAACAATAATAAGTATTATCAGGCATACACTAATTTTGCTAGTAATAATATTTTTGCTGGCACATTTACAGAAACGAGTCAAGATCTAACAGCCAAAGCATTATCTACAACAGATGTGACCAATGTAGTATCTACAAACACAGACAAAGAAGATGGTCCTATACGTCTAGGCTACCAAATCACTCTTCGTCAGCCTAAAATTACGCCTATTGAAATCAGCGCAACCCGCTATATAACAATTCTCTGCCCATTTGAAAACGATACAGAACGGGAGGAGCTGAAAGTTGATGCCAAATTTACTGATAATGAAGATGGAACGGCTGGAACGTTCCATTCAGAAGGGGTATCTATTCAAGTCACAGTCAAAGGTACAGTGTACGATCTTTCTTCAAAATAAATCTAATAATCATATAATATGAAATCTAAATTACTAAAAGACATTTCTCATTTTTTAGGTGTCTTGATGGCAGTTGTATTAGTCATGACCTATACATCTTGTTCAGATGAGGATACCACTGACACTACTGGTTTCGCACTTTATTATTTAGGCATGACCGATATAGGTCCATCTATGAGCGGGATCATTTCAGAGCCTTCTTACAAAGGGAGCGTTCCTTCCGATTTTACAATCACAAGCATCACATTAAACGGTGAACCTTATATGGGTAGTGATTTTATTATCAATAAAGAAACCGGTGCTATTGAAATCAATAGTGCAAAAGACACACCGATAGGCTTATATAAAATTTCCATTTCATGTATGGCTGGTGGTTCGTATCATGAGTACAAGGATATTGTAGAAGTAAACATGATGAAACCTATACCGGATGGCATCACTGTAGAACCTAATGAAATTCAAATAGAATACAGCATTGTTTCAGATGCAGAAAGCACGGAAGAATTACCTACAGCACAAGTTAAGACTGATGGTAATCATGTATCTATTACCAAATATGAAATAGCAAAAAGTGACATTTCTTCATTCTTCAATATCTCCCAAACAGGAGAAATTACAATTGTAAGAGGAAGCGATATTGCACCTGGAATACATACTCTTTCATTAAAACTCACTACCGGCGCATCGTCTGAAGATGAAGGAATCTTTGAGAATGCATTGACTATCAATGTCACATCTAAACCTTTAGGATTAACTTATGAACCTAACGAAGGATTGATAGAAGCTGAAACAGCGGAAGGACCCGAAACCACTTTCAAAAGTGAAGCTCCAATGCTAAAAGGCTCTTTGGAAAATATAGCCTATTCTATTAAAAGCATCGAACCATCAACGGATAAAATTAAAATTGATCCGACAACAGGTGTACTCTCTGTCGACAAACATCACGGCTTTGAAATAGGTCAGGAATATGTAATATCTGTAAAAGTAGCAAATAAATATGCTACAGATGGAGTATCATTTAACAATGTATATACTCTTAAAGTAGTAAACAGAATTGTACCTGTAGCAAACTTTAGCTATCCTGTGAATGTAGAAATATATGAATCATCACCATTAAAAGTAACTCCTGATGAAGGACTTGAAGGAGATGGGATTACGTTCACATTAAAGGATGATCTAAATAAACAGTTGTCTATTGACAAAAATGGAGTAGTATCTGCAAAGAAAGGCCACACCATACCAAACGGAGACTATACCATTACAGTGACTGCATCTAATACTAAAAATTCAAAAGAAGCGTCATTCAACTTAAAGGTTAAGAATAATCCGAATAAATTTAGCTTCATACGCTACGGAAATAACATTGGGGTAGATGCAATAAGCAATGCCAATCAATTTAGAATCACAGTAGATAAAGCAGCCGATGCTGCTACGATTCTAAGTAAATTCACAATAGAAGCTCCTACTACAGATATCACAGGAAAAAATGTACGATGGAGTATCAGAAACGGAAAGAACTGTGATAAGTTGGAAATAGATGAAAATGGTAAGATTTCATTTGCAAATGCTATATGGCCAGGATTAGATGCAACAGATCCAGTAGCCACAAATGGTTCAGGATTCTTCTTTGTTACAGCCACTGTTGGTGAAGACAAAGATTCTGAATTCTCACTGGAAGTACCTGTCTTTATACATTATGACTTGGTTATAGCTGGTGTTCATGTATTATATAATCCATTTGTATTCCAAGTTAATCCAAAAACAATTGGTAATAGTACTTATTCTGAAAAACCAATTATTAAAGGTATAGATGCGGAAGCTTTATCATTGTTCACTTTAGACTACAGACGTTCATTTAACTATACGGCAATTAGCGGTACATTTACCAATGGCGATCCTAAAACTTCTAACTTCCTGAACACTCTCTGGACTAAATTCGGAGAAGACTCTGGTAGAGGGGTTAACACAGGTTCCAGGAATGCTATTTCCTATTATGCCAATATAGAGAAAAATAAAAACACTTTAAGTTATGCTATAGGATATGTTGATCCTACTAACGGGCTTGCCCTCAAATTGAATCCTAATAAATGGGTTTTAGACGGAGAGTATCCTAATGGTATATTCACAGGTCAGATGACTTTCGATAAAACTGGAGCAGATCCTCAAAAAGGTAGTCAGGTGTTCCCGCTAATCATCTGGTTCGATCCTAACTTCTAAATACTAATACGTTAAAAATAGAAATTATGTATAACATAAACAATCTAATTAAATCAATAAGCATAAGAGGGTATTTCACCCTCTTAGCACTGATAGTCACAATCAGCGTATATGCTCAAGAATTAACTTTAAAAGGTGTTATTGTAGACGAAACAGACACACCTCTTATTGGAGCAACTATACAAGCTAAAGGCACCTCGACAGGAGCTATCACAGATTTTGATGGAAAATTTACTCTAAAAGCAAAAAAAGGAGCTACAATTTCTATCTCTTACATTGGTTATAAAACACAAGAACTAAAATTCAATGGTCAAAGATCCATTAATATAAAAATGGTTCCAGATA
>ENA-OOQO01000984-OOQO01000984.1-human-gut-metagenome-genome-assembly--contig:-NODE-984-length-15384-cov-1.925631_pt1 | contig 15384 bp, 11 predicted proteins | sample MGYA00241088_ERZ501162 | MGnify/ENA primary metagenome ERZ501162 (study PRJEB25962, sample SAMEA2042497) | human gut metagenome | biome: human gut; feature: human-associated habitat; material: faeces... | reverse complement strand
TGCCCCTAACAGACTTCGCCTGTTTGAGGGGCCTCTTACCAAGTTCTTCCTACCAAAGTTATCTCAAATTAACTGCTTATGCATTTAATTTGTACGGATTACTTTCAGAACCGTCCCCCGACTCTATTCCTAGTTCAGAAGAGAGATAAAGGACTGGCGCGACCCCAGAACCGCTGTAGGTAAAGTAACCACCAGTCACGCTGCCCGACGAACTCACATCCCACGCATAGTTCGAGATGCCAGAATTAGGGGTTAATAACCAGCTATTTTGTGTACCATCAGCAGTCATTATTGGATACATCCAATTAGTACCCCTACAGACATAAGCACTGGGCGTATCAGTACAAATGGAAAAGTCTGAAGAATAGCTATAATCGCTTACATATGGAAGAGCAATATTACCTTTCCAAATGATTTCATAAGTACAACTACTACATTTTTGTATTCCTCTTTCGTATTGATAAAATTGATTAGATTGAAAGTCACTTATAGTATCCGAACCACCTAAATACCAATTTGTTTCACTTATCATATTTCTTGTTTTTGTGTTCTTTATTCCTATATTATTCATATTTAGACTTACAGAACCATTTGCAGAGTCCGAATTATAATAAGTAATTGTTCCGGTACCATTATAATAACTATTATTTAGTAATTTTTGTAATGTTGAAGTATGCCAATTGTTATCATAAGTAGTTAGTGAGGAATTATTGTTTTTATCGTAGTCCCAAGCGAGTTTTCCTATTGTATTATTTCTCATTATTTTTACTTTGCCATCAAATATTCCTATTATTCGCCATGTTTCACAAGTACTTGAGGATTGATTAGAATAATCACTACAATTAAAATATATATAGTTATTTAATGGATAAGTATCATTGGTACAATATTCGGTAATTAGTTCAGAAACTGTTGAAACATTAGCCATACTCTTTAATAAAGCTGGTAATCCTGCCTCGCACTCTGATGCGCTTGAGAATCCTAAAGCACTATAATTTGCAGAACAAGTAGTTAATGCTGTTAACATAGAGCTACAATTGCTTTCTGAAGTAAATGCGCTTCCAAAGACTCCATTAGCCAGAATTGATGTTCTATCCGATTGCCAAGCAGGTACTATTTCTGATTGAGGATTACCATAATATCTAACATTACCACCTTCTAGATCTGTTGTAGTACCACCTAATCTATCACTCATAAGTCTTACTGAAGGAGCTGTGTTATAATTTATACCATTATTTGTTACTGTTTTCTTTTCTGCATTATTATATAAATATCTTATATACTGAACCATATTGGTTGGTACTGGCGGTGTAACTTTAGTACTTGTACCTGTTATGTTACAGTTTAAATCAAAGTTATATGGTTGATTAGTCATATCTAATGGATTATTACCTATAGTACCATCTATCCATAGATATAATATAAATGTGTATTCTTTATTATAATCTAATGTTTCTTTATCTGTACTTAGTGTTATTGTAGTACCATTAGTTACATTTTCAAAACTACCTGTACCATAAGATACTCCTGTTGTGTCATTTACTAATTCATATTTAAATGATTTATGTTTTAATCCTGAAGTAGTAAGTGTTGTTTCATTTATACTATTTACTACTAAATTCCAAGTAACAAAAGCATTTGTAGCCATTTGTTGTTTAGTAGTTACTTTTAATATTCTTCCCTTTTCTCTTGTGGATGTTGGATATAATAATTTATTGTTGTCTGATAGTTTATCACACGAACCAGTACCACCTGCGACTGTTACATCTACTAACTGATCTTTGTTTTCTGCAGAGCTGCTCCAACCAAAGTATGCCATTGTTGATCCTACTAGAATAAACATAACTATTGCAATAATTAATAAAATAATATTCTTTTTTTTCATTTAGAGCACCCCTCTTTCTTAGAATAGTTTTATTACATCACTTATTGTTACAAATACCATTAATAACATTAATAGTATAAAGCCTATACTGTTTATCATTCCTTCTGTTTTTGCTTTAATTGGTTTTCTTCTTATTTTTTCTATTATTAAGAATAATACTCTTCCTCCATCAAAGGCTGGGAATGGTATTAGGTTTATTACTCCAACATTCATAGATAGATATGCTACTAGACTTAAGATACTTTCAAAACCTTTCTTAGACTGACTATCTACTACTGAGTATATTCCTACTGGTCCTGATAAATCTTTAACTGAGAATTTTCCTGTTACTAATTCTTTTAATGTAGTAATCATTAATTTATATAGACTAGCAGTCGTTTCTACTGCATGTTTAAGTGAAACGCCTAATCCTCTTCTTACTGTGGTATCTAGTCCTATTCCTACTACATAACTTACATTTCCTTCTTTATCTTCTACTTTATCTGGTACTAAGGTTACTTCTCTTTTTGTACCTGATTTATCTTTCAATACTATATTTAATTGTTCACCTTTAGATGTTTGAATATATAATTGTACTTCACTCCAACTAGATACTCTTTGTTTATTTATTGATACTATGGTATCTCCTTCTTTAATACCAGCAGTATAAGCAGGATATCCTTCACTTACATTAGCTACTACTGGTTTAGTAGAAATACTTCCATATATTAATGCTGATACAAATAGTATTACAAAGGCAAATAAGAAGTTAAATGTTGCACCAGCAATCATTATTATTAATCTTTGCCATACTGGCTTAGAATATAATTTTCTTTTATTTGGAATCTTACTATTATCATCAGCATCTTCACCCGCTAGTGATACAAAACCACCTATTGGTATAGCTCTAATACAGTATTCTGTTTCTCCACCTTTCTTTTTAAAATGGAATATTTTAGGTCCCATACCTATTGAAAATTCATAGACATATACTCCAAATAATTTAGAAAATATAAAATGTCCAAATTCATGAACTAATACTATTGCTCCTAATATTAGTACAAAATATAATAAACTTAATAAATTCATACTATCCTCCTCCTATTATAAAATACTAAGTAATAAACTCATACCTAATGATACAAATATAACACTATCAAATCTATCTAATATACCACCATGTCCAGGTATTATATTTGAATAATCTTTTTTATCATAATATCTTTTTATTGCACTAAATACTAAATCTCCCATTTCACTTAATATAGTAAGTATTAATGACATAAATATTATTTTTAGTACTGATATACTACCTATTAATGATAAATAAAACATACTACCTATAAATGTACCTACTAGTACTCCTATAATACATCCTTCTATTGTTTTTTTAGGAGATATACTAGTAAATCTATGTTTTCCTATTAAATTGCCTCCAATAAAAGCATATGTATCGGTAATAAATGATATTATAAATATATAGATACACTTATATATATTAACTTCTCTCATAGTACTAATATTGTTAAAAGCAAGTCCTAGTAACAATATTATACCTATAAAATACATACTATCATTGATATTGTATTTATCTTTATCATTATAGAATATTACTGGTAATATTAATAATAATAGAGTTAATATTATCATACTAGTAATATTTAATTTATATACTATACCATTTAACATAAATATTCCAAGTAATATATAAGATATTATTTTTATTACTGGTATATTTTTCTTTTTGTATTTGATATCTATTAGTTCTTTTAAACCTAGTATAGAGGTAATTGCCATAACTATTCTAAATACTGTATTTCCTAATAGGAATGCTAGTAGTAGAATACCCACTACTAAGGCTCCTCCAAGTAATCTTTTCTTCATAATGCCTCCCTATGCTATTTTATAGTCATCTTCAAGAGAGAATATAACATTTTCTTCAATCCAATTTTTTCTTGGTTCTACAGCATCTCCCATAAGTACTGATACTCTTTTTTCAGCAAGAGCTGCATCTGTTATATTTACTTTAATTAACTTTCTTTCTTCTGGATCCATAGTAGTTTCCCATAACTGGTTAGCATTCATTTCACCAAGTCCTTTGTATCTTTGTACTTTATAGTTTGTTTTTCCTTTTGTTTCTTCTCTTAATTCTTCATTAGACCAAGCATATACGTGTTTACTACCACTAGTTACTTTATATAGTGGTGGCATTGCTATAAATAGATGCCCTTCTTCAATAAGTGGTTTCATATATCTATAGAAGAATGTTAATAATAAACATTGTATATGTGCACCATCATCATCAGCATCAGTCATTATTATTACTTTACCATAATTTATATCTTTTACATTGAAGTCACTACCTACTCCTGCACCTATTGTATAAATTAGAGTATTTATTTCTTCATTTTTAAATATTTCTTCCATTCTTGTTTTTTCAGTATTTAATACTTTACCACGAAGTGGAAGAATAGCTTGTACTTTTCTATCTCTACCTTGTTTAGCAGAGCCTCCTGCTGAATCTCCCTCTACTATAAATAATTCTTTTTCCATTGCTTTTTTACTTTGAGCAGGAGTTAACTTTCCTGATAATAGTCTTTCGGTCTTTTTACTATCTTTTCCTTTTCTTGTTTCTTCTCTTGCTTTTCTAGCAGCTTCTCTAGCTTCTTTTCCTTTTACAGCTTTTCCAACTATTTTAGTAGCTACCATTTTATTTTCTTCAAGAAAGAATTTTAACTTCTCGGTAACTATTGCTTCGACTACTGCTCTAGCAGCAGGTGTACCTAGTTTTGATTTGGTCTGTCCTTCAAACTGAAGTATATCTTCAGGTATTTGTACAGATATAACTGCTGTTAAGCCTTCTCTTACATCAGAGCCATCAAAACTTTTATCTTTCTTTAAGTAATTATTTGCTCTAGCATAGTCATTAAGTACTTTCGTAATAGCGGTTTTGAAACCAACTTCATGACTACCACCATCACTAGTTTTTACATCATTAACAAATGATACAATATTTTCTGAATAACTATCAGTATATTGCATAGCTACTGATACATTAATTTTATCTTTTGAACTAGTAAAACATAATGGTTTATGTAATACTTCTTTTCCTTCATTTAAATATTCGCAAAAGGCTTCTAATCCATTTTCATAATGGTACTTTTCACTTCTTCCTTCTATTTCATCTACTACTTCAATGGTAAGTCCACTTATTAAGAAAGCACTTTCCTGCATTCTTTCACATATAGTAGAAAAACTAAATGTTGTAACCGGAAATATTGCTGGGTCGGGTTTAAACTTAACTGTTGTTCCGGTTCTATTTGTAGTTCCTACTTTTCTTAAAGGTACTACTACTTTACCACCATTTTCAAACTTTATATAGTATTCTCCGCCATCACGACGAGTTACTACTTCCATAACTGAGCTCAAAGCATTAACTACTGATCCACCTACTCCATGTAATCCACCGGATACTTTGTATCCGCCTTCACTAAATTTACCACCAGCATGAAGTACTGTATATATTACTTCAGGTGTTGATTTACCAGACGAATGCATACCTACTGGTAAACCTCTACCTTTATCAGTTACACTAACACTACCATCCTTATGAAGAACTATCTTTAAATGATTACCATAACCATTTAATGCTTCATCAATAGAATTATCTACTATTTCCCATACTAAATGATGTAATCCTTTAATATCAGTAGTTCCTATATACATACCTGGTCTTTTTCTAACGGCTTCTAGTCCTTCAAGAACTTGTATGTCCGATGCATCATAATGTTCATTATTCATATTTAATCACCTTCCTGCTTAGAAATTATTTCCCGGGAAATAATTTTTCCTTCTTTTATTTCATAAACATTAGCTTTTTCTTTTATTTTTTCATTAATATTCTTAATATCTGTCGTAGTAATTATAGTTTGTATATTACGATCTAAATATTTTAAAATATTATTTCTCTTATTTATATCTAATTCACTAAACATATCATCAAGTAAAAGTATTGGTGTATCGCCTGTAATATTATTAAATAACTTAACTTCTGATAGTTTAAGAGCTAAAACAGCACTTCTAATTTGTCCTTGGCTACCATATAATGATAAATTTTTATCACCTAATAAAAAATAAAAATCATCTCTATTGGGTCCAATTAAAGTCATTTTATATTGAATATCTCTATTTAAATTATCATTTAGTTTTTCTAAAAAAGTTTCATTATCAAAATTACTAAAATTAGAAGCATATTTAATTACTAAATTATCGTATCCAGCAATATATTTAAAAGAATTGCCCAAATACATATTAATATCATCAATAAATTTCTTTCGATAGTTATATATTTCTAAGGATAAAAGTGCATATTTTTCATTTAATATACTTAAATACATCATATCTTTTTCCTTATTAATATTAATAACCTTAAGAAATTCATTTCTCTGTCTTAATATAGTATTATAATCACTAAGTAACTTTAAATATTTCTTATTAATTTGACTAATTTCAATATTAAAGTATTTTCTTCGAGAATTTGGACTATCTTTAAATATTCTTATACTATCAGAATTAAATACAATAACATTAAGTAACGATATATAATCACTAAGTTTTTTTATTTCTTTGCTATTGACTTTAACTACCTTACCATTTTCGTTAATCAAAACTTCCAAATTAAATTTTCCATCATTAGTAATAACTTCACCTTTTATTAAAGAAGCCTTATTTTCAAATTTAATAAGATTTCTGTCATTACCAGATAAAAATGATCTAGTAACACCAAGAACATAAATAGATTCTAATAAATTAGTTTTACCTTGAGCATTGTCCCCAATAATAATATTTAAATTATCATTAAAACTAACCTCTAAATTATCATAATTACGATATTTTTTTAATGTCATTTTTGCAATTTTCATTTTACAGCCTCTTTTTTGCTCGTAGTTAAATAATTAATCTACTCATGTATCCCTATACATACATAATTATATCATAAATATCTTATTTTTAAAAGAAAAAGAGGCTATTTTTTGCCTTTTTTTCCTTATTTTTTAAGACATAATTACATTTCTGTATATTGTAGACTATTAAGTAATTTTTCTATCTTAATGCACTTAGTAATTTGATTGTCAATAGTAGTATACGGAGCTCTAATTTTTAATACTTTTCCACCTTTAAAATAAATTTCTGTATAGTTTTTTTCAGCTTCTACATATCTTTCAATATTATTATAAGAAAGCCAAATACACTTGTTAGATTCTGGAGACGCCGTAGGAAATAATATTATTTTATTATATTCAGATAATATAATAGGAGTTTTAATATAATAATTAAAATGATCTATTACAAATTGTCTTTGAATATTATAAGAATGTCCGTAGCAGAAACAGCATCTTCGTAAAAACTTTAGTGAATTACCCCTAAAAGTTAATCTTTTAGACTTTTCTATAACTAAAATATTATCTTTTTCTATAGTATCTTGGGTAAAACATAAAAGTTCTTCATTAATGACATAATCCCTCATAATTACCCCCTTTCCACATATAAAATATGTGAAAAATATTAAAGCATAAAAGTATGTCGAATTTTGTTGAAATATGTCGACAAAAGTATTTTTTTATTATAATAGCATTGTAAGCCTGATTTTTTAGTCTTACAATGTTATTTTGAGCCAAAATATTGGCTCAAAATAGTATATCAGCCATATTCACCTATATAAGTCCTTACGAAATATTTGATTTAGAATTCACTATAGTATCTTTATTTTATATCAACATTAATTGTGGATACAAAAAAAACTCTCATCATGAGAGTTTTTCTAATATTTTTATTTATTAACAAGTTTTTATAGGAAGTACCAATTGCACTAAAGAGCTATCCTCATTATTCTTAATAACAATAGGAGAACTATCATTATTCATACAAAGAACAACCTTTTCTTTGTTAAAACTTTTAATAGCATCAAGCATAAATTTTGAACTAAATGATATATTAATTTCTTTATCAGAACTAATATTCATCTTTTCTTCTACTCTACCTATTTCAGGACTATTTGAAGAAATCATAAGTTCATCCTTAGTTAATGTAAGTTTTACAGTATTCTTTTCTCTATCAGATGTAAGAAGAGATGCTCTATCTATCATATTAAATAAATCATCAAATTTACATTCTAATTCAATATTAAAATCTTTTGGAATAATATTTGAAGTTGTTGGATATGTACCAGATAACAATCTAGATAAGAATACAATATTTTTATACTTAAATAATATCTTATTACTAAATAAATGCATTTCTACACTAGCAGTATCATCATCTAACATCTTTGTTAGTTCAAGTAAGTTTTTACCTGGAACCACAATATTTACTTCATTTTCAATATCTTTATCAATTTCTACATACTTTCTAGCAAGTCTATAAGAATCTGTTGCTAAAATCTCAAAGCTATTACCAGATAATTTAAAGTTAATACCGGTAAGAAGAGGTCTAGTTTCACTTTGACTAGTAGCAAATACTGTTTGATTAATAATATCTTTAAATATTCCATTATTTACTACGATTGGCTCTTTAGTCTCATCTAAATCTAAGTTAGGAAATTCATTAGGATTGATACCATTTAAGTTAAATTCTGTATTATCTGTACTAACGATTAGTTTATATCCATCAATTACTTCAATAGAAATATCAGTATTTGGAAGTTTTCTTATTATTTCTACTATATACTTACCTCCAATTACTATACTACCAAGTTCACTAGTACTTGTTAATTTATCTTTTGATATAAATGATCTAATAGATACATCAGTATCACTTGCATATAAATATAAACCATCTTCTTTTAATTCAAACTTTATACCTGTTAATATTGGTATTAAATTTTTCGTAGATATTGCTCTAGCAGTATTATTTAAACTTTCTAATAATATTTCTTTCTTTACTTTGAATTTCATTTTTATCATCCTCTTTCTTTTATTATAATTATTATTATTATACTGTTGATATTGTTGATATCTTTATTTTTCTCTTATTTTATATACTTTTTTATATCAACAAAACCTGTTGATATTTTTATTTTTATCCACTATATTTTTTCTTTTAGTTCATTTATTACTATTTGAAGCTGTGGATTTGTCTTTAAGTCGTTCTCAATTTTTTGATATGCACTGATAATTGTGGAATGGTCTCTACCACCAAAATATGTTCCCATCTTTGGAAATGATTCGCTAGTCATCTTTCTACATAAATAAATGGCTATTTGTCTAGGATAATTGACATCTTTACTTCTTTTTTTACCTTTTAAATCTTCGATATCTATCTTAAAATATTCACACACTATTCTTTGTATCCTATGAACATCATTTTTATAGACACTTTTTTCTGATACTTTATCTTTAAGAGCTTCAATAGCTATATCAAGATTTATTATACCTCTATTCATCATTGATGCATATGCAAATACTCTTGTAATAGCGCCCTCTAGCTGTCTAACATCAGAATCGTTAATATTAGCTATATACTCGATAACTTCAATTGGTATATCTTCCGCTGCTTCTTGATGTGATATTTTCTTTTTAATAATGTCCACTCTTAAATTAAAATCAGGTGGTGTTATATTTGCGGTAAGACCCCAGTTAAATCTAGTAATTAACCTATTTTCTAGCATTTTCAGATCATCTACTGACCTATCTGAAGCTATAATTATCTGTTTATTAGAGTCATGTAATTCATTAAAGGTATGGAAAAATTCTTCCTGTCCTTTAGTGGCACTGCCCAAAAACTGAATATCATCAATTATAAGTACATCAATATTACGATACTTGTTTTTAAATGAGTCAATTCTATCAAAACTATTTTTTTCATTGTTTCTAACCGCATATATATAATCGTTTACAAACTGCTCGCTAGATACATAAAGTACCTTTTTATTAGAATTTTCTAATATATAATTTCCAATAGCATGCATCAAATGAGTTTTACCAAGTCCACTTTTTCCGTATAAAAACAAAGGATTATAAGCCTTACCTGGTTTTTCAGCCACCGCTCTCGCCGCAGTAAAAGCAAATCTATTAGAATCACCTACTATAAAACTATCAAAAGTATATTCACTATTTAGATTAGCAGAACTACTAGTTTGATGTGGAACCCCAATACTTTCTGTTTCATCAATAATTTTTTCTTCTAAAGTATCTTCTGTTATTTCATTTTCTAGTTTAAATTGAAAATTAAAATTAGTCCCTGTAATTGAATTGAATATTTCTTCTATTTCATCTAAATAGTTTTCTTCTAAATGTTTTTTATGTAAAATCATTGGAACTATAATAATTGCAGTGTTCTTATCTAATTTATATAACTTAGTATCTTTAAACCATGTATCATATGATAAAGGAGAAATTCGCTCTTTAATTTTTTCAAGAAAATTGTTCCAAATAATCTCTGTATTCATTAGCAAAACCTCCTAACTAAGTATCCCATTAACATTATTATATAACAAATTTTAAATTTGTCTAGTACAAAATTTTAATAAACATGTAAATTAACAAGTTATAAACATCTTTTCAACAATATAATACCATATAAAATAAGTGTTTTAAAGGATTATCCACAAATTTTGCCGAATTTTGTTATTAACAGGTGTTACTTTACTTTTCCACAGCCCTGTGGATACTGTTGATATATAAAAAAAGCCTTTATTTATAAGGCTTTACATTAGTTAGTTTTCCACTGTATCATCCATTTGTCAAATACATGAGCATTTGAACTCTGTGGTTCTGGATTAGGAAGTTCCATTTTTACAATCATAGGTATCTTCATCATTTTACCAAAAGCCACACAAGTACCCGCTTGAAGTGATTTTTGTTTTTCTAAAACATCACTACTAATATTTGGTACCATCTTTTCAATATATTCTAAGTCAGCCGGATGATTAATTTTAAATATTAAGAAATTACTGCACTGTGATAATACCGTTTCAGATAATTCAGTAGGTCTTTGTGTTACTAAATCCATCATAACACCAAATTTTCTACCTTCTTTAGCTATTCTTTCGAATATATTATATCCAAGTATATCATTATCTATATCTTTTTGAACATATCTGTGAGCCTCTTCAAGCATAATGTTAATTGGCATAGAACCTCTTGAAGGAAGACTCTTCATAAAGTTAAAGAATATTCTAGAATAAATTTTAACAAGTGCTTTAGCAAACCTATCATCAATACCTTCAAGTACAAAATTAATAATTTGTGCCCTCTTATTACCATCCACTAGTATTAAGTCAGATATAAATTCATTAATAGTACAAAAATTTTCTACTTCAAAATAACTTCTCAAAGAACTATTAGCAATGCTATGTAATTTAACTTTTAAGGCAGTACCTTCTGCATAAGATTTTTCATTAAGAAGAACTCCTTCAGATATTAAAGTAAAGTTAAGAGCTTCTTCCAAGTCATCAATAGTAAAATATACAGGTGTATAATCTTCTTTCCACTTAGTATCATTATCAATAAATTTCTTAATATATTCTGTAATAAGAACTCTCTCAGCAAATTGTCCTTGACTATCTATTTCAAAACATTTTCTAAACTGTCTCGTATAACCAACACCAGGAACTTCAACATCTAAATTAAGTTCTTTAGTACTACAACTAGTTAAAATAGAAAATATTTGGTCTCTTATTCTTGCAGATACTTGATTAGAATAAAGAACTGATGTAATAGCGGTAGCAATTAAGTGATTCTTATACTTATTAGATTCTTCATCATTTCTTGCAAATAAAGAAACATAATTAAGCATTTTTTCAATAACCATAATTTGACTATAAGCACTAATATCAAGTAAATTAGCGTAATCATCTACTGACATAAGCCATAAAGGTAATTTTAAAATACTATTATTACTATCTGTATCAGTACTAAACATCTTATAATTAAAGTTAAAATTATAACTATTAATAGATTTAAAGGCATTATCATATTCATCAGTATTATTAAATATAAATATAACACTATTAAATGGAATATAGTTAGGCATAGTAAATAAATTTTGTACTAGTCTAGCTACACCATATGTTTTACCACTACCAGTATTACCAAATATAGCGGTATGATTACTCCACATATCATCAATATTAATTTTAACAGGGCTATTATTATATAAAGGAGATAGTCCAAGCATCATTGCAGTACTATCATTGTAGCCAGTAAGTTCTGCTAGTTCATTACCATTAATTATTCTTATTTTAGCATTAATACTAGGTTTTCTAATAATACCATCAAAAAACTTATCATTAATAAACTCACCTAGAAAAGTAATTTTAGCTTCACTATTAATTATTTCTTCAATTTCTCCTAGTATTTTTTTATTATTTTCCTCAAAAATAACATTTAAATTAAGTAAGTCATCATTAATTACATTATCAATTTTAACGATAGCATAATTTTTACTAATTGCGGTAATTTCTTTAAACATAACTAGCCCTTCCTTCTATCTCTATTATAATTAAATTATACCAAATAAATATCAAAAAGAAAATAGTTTTTTATTTATTTCATCTCGCATTTCATTGCTCGCTGTTTTTGAAGCCTAAGGTCTTCAAAAAGAATTACTAAGTCAAAGTCTTAGTAATTTTTCCATTTCTCGTAAAATATTTACAAAAAGGTAATATTATAGTATAATTTCAGTAGTGGTGATTTAGGTGTCAAAAGAAGTAAAAAAGGCTGAAAAGAAAAATAATAAAATAAAAAAGCAAAATATAGATATAAAAAAAATACTAAATAAGATATTAGATATAATAAAGAAATACTATTACATATTAATATTAGCATTACCATTTATATTAATAGACTTATTTACTAAAATATTAGGATACAAAATTCATTTCTATGGAATCATGAAACTAGTACCAATACTATTTACTCTATCATGGATATTCTTTGTACTAGGAGCTTCTATATTTTATAAGAAAAAGATTGGAAAGACAATATATATTATCTTCTTTATATTATCATTTGCAATATATACAGTAAATAATATATACTACTCAATGACTGGGACATTCTTCGACTTTAGTATGGTCTTGCTTGCAGGAGAAGGTTCTGAATATTTTCTAGATGCTATAAAAGATTGTAATATTTGGGTATACATATTAATGGTACCAATAATAGGATCGTTTATATTAGGATTAAAGTTTTATCCAAGTAGAAATAAAACAAATTTAAAAAATGTAATAAAAGTATTTTTTGCTTTTCTAATATTACATTTTATAATACCATTTCTATTAGGTACTCCAAATGAAGAACTTACTTGGAGTACCTGGAGAAATCCTAGAAATATATATATGAGTTTTAATGATAATAATAAAAGTATGATGGTATCAGGAGTATATGAATATACAGTAAGAAATTTCTATATAACATTTATAAAAGCCAAGAAGACAACCAATGAAGAAGACTTAACATTTCTTGAGGAAGAATATAATAAAGAGGAGACAAAAGAGACAAATAAGTACACAGGAAAATATAAAGATAACAACTTAATAATAGTACAACTTGAAGGAATAGATAACTGGCTAATTACTGAAGAAGATACTCCTACATTATATAAAATGATGAATAATGGTATTAACTTTACTAATCATTATTCATATTACAATGGAGGAGGTTCTACATTTAACTCAGAGTTTGCAGTTAATACAGGATTTATAACTCCTTTATCATATACTCAAAATGCTTATACTTTTAATAAAAATACATTTCCATATTCATTAGCCCATCTATTCAAAAACGAAGGATACACAGTTAATGCCTTTCATATGAATACTAGTGAATATTACTCACGAGGAGTCAACTATAAAAACTGGGGATATGATAATTATTATGGACTAGTAGATTTAGGAACATATAAAGATGATTCTTATGTTTTAGATAGAGAATTAATATTAAATGAAACATTCAAAGAAAAAATGTTTGAAAATGAAAAATTTGTTAATTATATCATAACTTATACTAATCATATGCCGTTCACAACAGAAAAAGGTAATTGCAGAAAATTATTAAAACTAGATTATTTAAGTGAGAATAACTTAGAGGAGTTACCAAAAGATTATGTATATCCAGAAATGACTGAAGAATCTTGTGCTAGGAGACAGGCAAAAGAAACAGATTATATGATGGAATTATTATTAAATGAATTAACAGAAAGGAATTTACTAGATAAGACAACAATCATTGTATTTACAGACCATTATCTATATACATTATCAGACCAAACAATCCTAGACAAATATAAAGAAACAGATAATAACTTAATTAATCATACCCCATTCTTTATATGGCATAACAATAAAGATAAGAAAACAATAAAAGAAGTAACATCACAGTTGAATGTACTACCTACAGTATTAAACCTATATGGAATAGATTATAATTCAAATTATTATATAGGTACCGATGCCTTAGATAATAACTATCATGGTTCAGTATTCTTTAGTGATTATTCATGGTATGATGGAAATGTATATGTTGATGGCGGAGCAGTAACCAATAACAAATACATAGACCAAGTATCATTAGAAGATAAAAATTATTATATAAACTACATTATAAGAAAAAACGATTTAACATTAAAATATAATTATTTTAAAAAAATTAGTGAATAGATTTATTCACTTTTTTCATAAAATAATTTTCATATCAAATTTGAGGTGGTTATATGGCAGTAAAAATAGATTCAGATCTTTGCGGTCACATTGAAAATTGTCCAGTACAAGGTTTATGTGTAAAGATTTGTGAACAAGGCGCTCTCATTGAAGAAGATGGCGATGTAACTATTGTCCCTGAAAAATGCGATGACTGTGACCTTTGTATTCAAAACTGTCCTAATCAAGCTATATCTAAAGCATGAGGGATTTTATGTTTAATGTTGAGAGGAGCGGGGAAGAAACCCGTAAGTTATCACATAACAATGATAGGTGTGTAGGTTGTGGAATTTGTACTGATGTATGTCCTACATCTTCTTTGAGATTAGGACCTATTGTACCGATTGCACGTGGTTTAATTGAAATGGATTTAGTTTCTGTAACTTCTAATACTTGTGTTTTATGCGGATTATGTTCTGTTGCATGTCCATTTGATGCTTTATCATTAACCATTAACGGTAATGATATTAAAGAAACAGGAAATTATCCAGTATGGGAAGTTGAATCAGAAATTAATGATGATGATTGTATATACTGTGGAAGATGTTATTCTGTTTGTCCTAGAGACACTATCTTATTTAAAAGAGAGTTACCGTCTAGAGAAGATTTGGTTATTGGTGAAATCAGTGTCGATGAGGATAAATGTGTTTACTGTAGTATCTGTTCAGAAATGTGTCCTGCAGGAGCTATTAGTTTAACTAATAATCCTGAGTTCTCTAATGACAATCTTAATAATACTATTGAAGTAGATACTTCCAAATGTATTTATTGTGGTGTTTGTAAGAGGGCTTGTCCTCAAGATGCAATTAAAGCAGTATGTTCA
>ENA-OOQO01000969-OOQO01000969.1-human-gut-metagenome-genome-assembly--contig:-NODE-969-length-15543-cov-5.056237_pt1 | contig 15543 bp, 19 predicted proteins | sample MGYA00241088_ERZ501162 | MGnify/ENA primary metagenome ERZ501162 (study PRJEB25962, sample SAMEA2042497) | human gut metagenome | biome: human gut; feature: human-associated habitat; material: faeces... | reverse complement strand
CATTCCGCCGCCAGGCCGAGGGCCATACAGAGAAACAGCTTCTTCATCGGTTCTTGGTTTTTGCGGTAAAACTGGAATTATTCCGTGCTAAGATAGGAATTTATCCGCGAAAAGCCCGCGAATCGACCCCGAAAATGCGTCCTTGAAGCCCGGGCCGCACCGCGCGCTCCGCCCGGCGGGGACACAACGAATCACCGACACCAATCGCCTCCGCAGAAACGAGGCACTGCCCGCCCACGGGGACAGGTCCGGACCATGGACAACCGCCTCACCGGCCGAGTACGTCCCAGAACCGCGCGGGGAGGTGGATGTTCTCCACCCGACGGGCCGCTTCGAACAGCGGAGCGATCTCCGCGGGCGTGAAACCCGCAATCCCGCAGCCGATCTCCGTGACGAGGAGCGTCATCCGGGGGTGCGGCCGGGCGAAACCGATGAACTCGTCCACATAGGGACGGATCGTCTCCACTCCGCCCTGCATGGTGGGGATAGCATAGCTCTCTCCCTGCAGCCCGACCCCCTGTCCCCAGACGGCCCCGAACTTCAGGCTGGCCAACCGGGCAGCACCTCCGCCGTGCATGCCCGCCAGGTTGCTGCCGAATACGAATATCTCCCCGGGCCGAAGCTCCGTGATGCGGTCAGGTGTCGTTCTCATAGTGATGCGTTTTGTTGTAAAGATACCAAAAAATACAACCGCCGCGACAGGAGTATTTCGCAGCAAACAAGCCATTACCCCGTCCGTCGGGTATTGTGTACGGGATCGGTATTGGATTGACTTCCAAAAGATATCCGAACGAGTTCACCCGTTTGTCCGCCCGTCCATCCCTGGTCTCGCACCGTTTCCGCCAATAAATATAAGATTATCAGAAAAACAAGCACAAAAAATGACAGACTCCGCAAAAGGTCTTACAGATGAACCCTTCCGCAAAGTCTGTCACTTTTTATTCGGCAAGCGCAAATCAGATTCTCTTAAATGTATATGTTATTGCTGCTTTATAACCGTCATCGTCTATTTCCTCGAAAAGGACGAGTTGCGTTTTCGTTAATTGTTCGATTTTAAATGTCCCATTATATTCATATTCTTGGAGAATTGTCAAAACATTGTTTGAGATAGAATATTTTAAGGGCCATTCTTCCTGCAATTGGTTGTTTTCATAATAATTAAAACTTTTGTATGTGCCCGATCCATCCTCATTGAATGTGTAGGTGTAATAGAACCCGTAATCGTCGTTCACATCATCGATCGGATAGGTTATATCCTTATCAAATTTACCTTCTCCTGGCACAATTTCATAGCCGACCTCACGTGTAATCTGCCATGTTCCGACGATCGACGCATCTTTGTTATCGTCTTTGTCATCATCGGAGCATGCCGAAAACGAGACTGCCGCAAACAGAGCGGCCGCAAAGAAAAACAACTTTTTCATCGTTGCAATAAGTTTTTGTTTGTCGTCCCAGCACCCGTACGACGGTTAAAGTTTGGGTTTAAAGAAACAGAAAGCGTGGTGCTGAACGCCTATTCACACTTGCAGGCCGTAGGAAACCTTGGTAGATAAATAAGCAACAACACCACGCCGTATCCATGAAAGGATATGACGCGGCAAGATGTCAGCCATTCTCTCTACCTTTTCGAATTTCCTACGTTCGCAAGTCGAGAACAAGCTACACTCTCCGTGTATTCAATATGTTACTGCAAAAGTAACACATTCGGCGGAAAATGCAAAACATCTTGCCCGTTCGGGTGTTGTTGCTCGTATTTATGATTCTATGGTGCAAGCATAGCCGTATTTATTCAGTCGCTACATAAAAACCGACCCTGCAGTCGGTCATTAGTCTGTCTGCAAAGTCTGCCGTCTTAATTCGCTCCTTTTGTTCGGCAACAATCATCTGCGGGGTAAATTCCTCCTCATTCATCTCTTTCGCCAGAATCTTCCCGTTGTACTCGGATTCATATTTCAGCATGATCTGGCGAATCAACTGTCGATTCGGACAGTTGGGTTTGGGTTGGTTGGTGTCAAAATTCCAGAATTTGGGATCGACCGACACGCCCAGACTTTTCATCGTCCGTTTGCGGTCCTTCGTAATGCGCAACATGAGCGGATGCTCCCCATTGGCAAGGGTCTTGCTTTTGAAGCAAATGACTGAAATTGTGGCGTCCATAGCCTTTTGGCGGTTTACACCACGGTTTACACACCCTGCGCAAAATGCCGCAGAAACGGGGTCGGGAACCTCCGCCCGAACGACCTGCCAGAAACGAAAAAGGCTCGACAATCAACCGATTGTCAAGCCTTTTCTTCAGTCGGGGTGACTGGATTCGAACCAGCGACCACACGCCCCCCAGAGGAGAAATTTATTTTTTCCGATAAAAGTAATTAACTTTATTTTAGTATATTTACATCACGTACAGATAATTGCGATTTTGACTTATTGTCATCTATTGCGATTTTTCTTGTACCACTTTTGTACCACCAATTATTTTGCATCGGGAAATGGCCTATTCGGTTCGCATCGTTTTACGGAAATACAAACCCAATTCAATGGGGTATCACATTCTCCAATTATGCGTCACTAAAAACAGCAGTCGCAAGCGCATCAGTCTGAAATTATACGTCGATCCGGCCTATTGGGACAATTCGGCCGAACGACTTATCATCGAACGGAATTTGAAAGGTGAAAAACAGCGGGAGGCCAATAAGAAACGCATTCAGGACAATGCCTTTCTGGACAAAGTCAAGGCCCGCGCCCGCGAGATTATCGAGAAGTTCGAGATAGACGGCATCGACTGGACGCTAAATCAATTTGAGGAAACATTTTTGAACCCCTCCAAACAGGGCAAATTCTGCGCATACCTCGAAAGTCACATCCAAACATTAAGGGATACCGGACACACGGGCAACGCCAAATGCTATTTCGAAACGCTTCGACTGCTCAAATATTACGACGGCAAACTTAATCAACGGCTATTTTCCGACATCGACCTGCGTTACGTGCGCAATTTCGATACATTCCTGCAAAAGCGGGGTTGCAAGGGCAATACCCGCAAATATTATTTCAAGGCATTGCGGGCTATATTGAATCAAGCGAAACGAGAAGGCGTCGGTTCGGAAGCGGCCTATCCTTTCGTCAAAGGCGGCTTCGAAATCGCCAAGTTAGAAGAAGCGACCGAGAAACGCTACCTCCCGCCTCAAGACTTGCAAAAACTTAAAGATACGCCCGCACAGAATCCGCAGAACGAATACGCCCGGCAACTCTTTCTTTTTTCTTACTACTGCTACGGAATGTCGTTTGTCGATATGGCCTACCTTACGACCGATCATATTCAACGGCTGGCCGACGGGAATTATATCGTTTACAAACGCAACAAAATTAAGCACCAAAAGAACGTAACTGCCATCCGAATCCACATTACGCCGGAGATTCAGGGATTGATCGAACGGCTGAAATCTGCCTCGCCAACCGTCGATAACTATTTGTTACCGATTATTACCTGTTCCGGCTATACGGGCGAGAAGCTATACAACCACATCCGAAGCCGTTACGCCAAATATCAGAAATATTTGAAATCGTTGGCCGAAGAACTCGGTATCGATTATCATTTGACCAGCTATGTAAGCCGTCATACAATGGCAATGACCTTGCAATACAATAAAATCCCGCGCGAAATCATTTCGCAGATGCTCGGCCATGCCGACCTCGAAACGACCAATACCTACCTCGACAGTTTCGACAACAAGGTAATCAACGAGGCGGCAAAAGTTTTGTAATAGGCCAACAATGGTTTAATTTTTTTTGTATATTTGCGCTATGAGCGTAAAAAACGAGTCGAAAATAAACCAATTACTGCAAGAGGTTCCGGCTGGAGCCGTGTATCTGACCTCGTGGATGAAGCAAAATAACATACCGCATTCCACCCAACACAGATACGTCGAATCCGCTTGGCTGACTCCCATAGGCACAGGTGTAATGATCCGCACGGGCGATACGCCGACGTTATACGGAGCCATATACAGCCTCAATACGCAGGCTGACAAACATCTGACAATCGGAGCCATGTCAGCATTGGAGATACACGGATATTCGCACTATCTCCCGATGGGCAGGCCGACCGTTTCGCTGTCTGCGCCACAAAAGGAGTATTTACCGCTTTGGTTCAGAAAATACGACTGGGGAGTTACGCTCCGGCTGTTTACCACCGAAATATTCAATTCCGACACCGGAATCACCACCACCCGACAAGGGGTTTTCGAGTTGCCGATCTCTACCCCGGAACGGGCGTTTATGGAGTGTCTGCACCTCGCTCCGCAATATTACGACATTACCGACCTTTATTATGTGATGGAAATGCTGTCGATACTCCCGCCAAAGAATGTACAACGACTGTTGGAGGAGTGCCGTTCCGTCAAAGTGAAGCGGCTGTTCCTCTTTATGGTCGAAAAGGCCCGTCATGCGTGGTTCGAGGCCCTTGACCTCGACCGGATAGACCTCGGCAGCGGCAAGCGGGTAATCGCCAAAGGAGGTGTTTACAATAAGAAGTACCAAATCACAATTCCGGCAGAACTGAAAAATGATTAATCAAGAGTACAAAGAGCGCGTGCGGCTGTTGCTCCGCATTATCCCGATTATATCGGCGGAAGAATGTTTTGCCGTTCACGGCGGCACGGCAATCAATCTGTTCGTGCAAAATCTGCCGCGATATTCGGTAGACATCGACCTGACCTATATTCCCGTCGAGCCGCGGGAAGCAAGCCTCGCCCATATCAAAGAACGGCTGAAAGCGATAAAGGCAAAGATCGAGGTTGCAATACCGGGCATTGCAATACGCGAAGTTCCCAACAAATTGATCTGCACCCATAACGGGCATTTCGTCAAAGTAGAGGTAAACGACGTAAAGCGCGGCATTATCGCACCGCCCATCGAATTGCCCTTATGCGACCTCGCCCAAGAAGATTTCGGTGTATTCTGCAAAGCCCGCATCGTACCTCTGTCACAACTCTATGGCGGCAAGATCACGGCGGCACCGCCAGCACCCGCGCGACCTGTTCGATGTAAGTCTGATGCTCGATTATATCAAAGACTTTGACCAGATCAAGCGCGGTTTCATCTTCTGCCTGCTGGGAAGCGACCGCCCGATCTTGGAGTCCCTTAATCCTAATTTCAACGACCAGCGCGACGCCCTGACCAACCAATTTGAGGGCATGTCCTCAACGCCGTTCACCTACGAGCAGTACGAAGCGACCCGCCGCCGACTGGTCGAGTATATCAACGACCATCTGACACCGACCGACAAAGCGTTTCTACTCGGATTCGAAGACGGGACGCCGGATTGGGACGCATCGGAATACCGGGATTTTCAGCATTATCCGTCGATTCAATGGAAGCTACTGAACATCCGCAAACTGAAAGGAAAAAATCCACAAAAGCACGAGGACGGCATAATCAAGTTACAAAATTATTTTGGATTCTAATGTACGACGACATAGTAGATTACGATGATTTTTCAGAAAGAGTAGGTTCTGAAAACGACATCCTTGACCTAATTTACGATGAAATTTGGAAGAAAACATATTGCCCCAAATGCAAAAGATTCAATACCCACAGCAGAAGCAAATACGCTTTAAAAAATATTCTTTGTCATCATTGCAGTACACAGTGGTCTGCCCTGCAAGAGACAATATTTTTCAAGACACGCGTCGATTTAGTTAAATGGTGCTATGTCATTTATGCAATATCGTTTTACCCCCGAAAAGTATCTGTTAAATGGCTCATGACCGAGTTGAAGATCAACTCCTATAACACGGTCTGGCATATGGCAAACAAAGTTAAAACTGTTGCCAACCATAGCCCAAAAGACAAATGTATTTTCAGAGAATTAGAAAAAATATTTCGTCGGCATAGATTTATATAACAGGATATAAAATTCATATAACAGGATAAATTATATAAACGACACAAAAACCGCATAAAAAAAGCAAAAAAACTTCAGCCAATAGTATCTTTTCCTACATTACATCTTATAATCAATACAATATGACTGGGAACACCAGTCATATTTTTTGTCTAATCCATAAAAAAACGATATAAAACCTTCAAAATAAAAATACACAAAATATTGACAATCAATATTTATAAGGAATATTTATAATAAAATCAAAATACTGTCAAAATATCCATTCGTATTAGGAGTGCATAACTTAATTTTTTAAGATTATGCATACTAATTCTTTCTCAAAATTCGGGGATGATTTCCCCATCGCGGGACTCTCGGTAAAGCAATTTATCGAACTCTGCGTGAGCCTCGGCTTCGGCAATCGCCCCAACTCTTATCCTAATAAGCCGGAATCACCTCCACCAGAAATTATGGGCATCAATGATGTGATTAAACTTACAGGCTATTCAAAGGCCACGATCTACAAGTTCACACATCAACGACTCATCCCATTTCATAGACCCGCCCACGGGGGACGGCGCTTGGTGTTCATCCGACAGGAAATCGAAGACTGGATGAAAGAGAATTCAATCCCCACCGTCGGGCAATACTGTAAAGAACAATTAAAAAAACTTAATAATTAAAAAATTTATGAAAACAGAATTTAACCCTTTGGAAGCACTGGCCGACATTTCTGAAGACGAACTGAATGAATTTATCGAACTACAGGAGGAAGCTCCCAAGAAGCGCCGGAGACAAAAAACCCGAGAATCCTTTGTGTGTTTCATCTCATTTTACGAATCTATTAAATTAATGCCGGAACGGCTCCATTTAAGAGCATTCAGAGTATTGATGGATTATGCATTCTATCAGAAGGAACCGCCTACAAAGACACCAACACGTATTATGCAATCTTTCGTCAGTTGGCGGAAGCAGGTGGATGTGAACTCGCAAAAATATGATAGGAAAGTCGAGAGTAATTGGGGCGGGAAAGATGGTGACGAGAAAGCGGATAATGACGGGACTTAAAACATCCCGTCTTATTTCTCAGAGCAATAACCGGACTGGAAACATACAAGAAACAGGCAGCAAATCAATACACAACACACTGAATAACAAAATCATATCCAAAACCATCGGATAAAATGATAATTTCAAACGCAATGAACCAAAACAATAAACTCACACTCTCAAGGACAAACACCGTTGTTAGGATTCCTGAAGACATAGTTGGGCCTCAAGTTTCGCTCTTTGCAAACGTAGTTAGCACAATCCCTGTCGCAACGGTCGATTTATGGACATTTTTATTAACAGCCTCCTACCAAAATATAGTAGACGAATATCGAGGCACTAAAGATCCGGACATACGCGCCAAAATCAAGAAATTCGAGATACCGTGCGTAACCGTTGCCGGGGTATTCGACACCCGCGCCAAAAAGAGGCTTCATCATCTTCATAGCAGCTATATCTGCATCGACATTGATGGGAAACAGAATCCCCGTGTAAAAGGGCGATGGAACTTGGTCAAAAATATGTTGAAAGAAAGAATCAGCAGTTTATGCTATGCTGGGCTATCTGTTGGAGGCGATGGATTATGCTGCATCTTTCGAATAGCTTATCCTGAACGCCATAAAGCTCACTTTTATGCTCTCGTGGACGAAATACAAGAACGGACGCCACTAATCGTCGATGAAAGTGGCAGCGATGTCGTAAGGCTGCGTGTGGCCAGCTATGACCCTCATCCCTATTTCAACCCTGATGCTCCTCCGTACTTGTATTACAAGCCGAACAAATACAGTGCGCCGCGCAGGGTGAAGAAGGCTCGAAACGCCGAAATGGATGTAATCACAAAACAACGGGCATATTCACTAATAAAAATAATTCAGAAAAAACAGATTGATATCACTGTTGGACGTGCCGTCTGGAAATCCATCGGACAAGCTCTCGCCAGTGAATTTGGGCCCGAAGAAGGGTTACGACTTTTCCACTTGGTAAGTAAATGGCATCCCGATTACGATCCTACTGAATGCAATGAAATGTTTGACTGGTGTATCAAAAATCACGATGATGTGGATATAGCCACTTTCTTTTATCATTGTCAAAGGTATAATATAACTTTCAAATAACCCCATCGTGCCGCGAGTGAAGCCGGAGCCTTCGAAGGCTCCGGCTTTTTTATTATATCTGCATCCCTGCGTAGATAATACCCGAAAGCATGTTTGGCGAAATTTGCACAACAAGGCCCCGATGGGTGTCGTCAATTGCGAAATATTTTTTTACCTTTGTCTTGTCGCGCAAGCGGCGTATATTGTTGAAAGTGTTTCGATTTAACCTCGAATAGGAATCTGGAAAATTCAATTTGCTGAGGGTAAACGACGACACTCATCACTTGTATTGGTATGCGAGATCATAATCCCCATACTATACAGGTGTGGGGTCTTGTGTCAGTTTATTTCAGCAAAGGTATTCCAGAACCTCTATTCGAATAAACCGGGCAGCTCCACACTTTCTTTTTGTAATCATGCCAAGTCGGGGCTGGGTGGCAACAATGTTTACTACCATGCCTAAAACTACCGTACACACGATCTTGCAAGAAATTGGCATTCGCGCATTACGCGAGTATATCTACAAGCACCTCCCTGCACCGGATTTCCACTCGCACGATTTCACAAGGAACTTCGAACGTCATTTTACAACCCAGTATATTCAAATGCAGGGGCTATATGCACGTAAGAGCACAATTGAAGCACGGAATATGACAATATCTTCCGAAATCGGAAAATTCCTTGGTCGGAATAGTGATTTGTTACAAATTGAGAAAGGTCCCAAGCGCATATCTATCAATATGAATGGCAAAAAGTCTCCGGCTCGTATATGGCATAAAACTTCGCAATTATGAAACGTCTACTTTTACTTACAATCCTAATCGGCTTACTGTTCACCAGCCCTAACAGTTTCGCCCAATCATCCAAACCCAAACGCGCCACCATTAAATACGAGAATGGCGTCAAATATGTCGGAGAAATCCGGAAAGGCAGTCCCAAGAAATATTCAGAATACGCTCTGATTCAAAAAATTTTCATCGGAAGGAAGAAGCTCAAACATGGCAAGGGCATTATGTATTTTGCCAACGGGGATCAACTCGACGGAGAATGGTATAACGATCAATGTAAACGCGGAACTTACAAATTTGCCTACGGAGATATTTTTGAAGGAGAAATTAGCGAGAGTTCCATCCAAAATGGAAAGATGATTTTTTCTTCCGGCCTTGGAACGATGATATTTGCCTCCGAGGGAGATATTACGCTGGGATATAAGATATGGCACTACCCGGCTAATTGCAGTTTTACAGGAACAATCAAAGATAAAAAACCTTATACAGGCACTTTTGATTGCACATTAACAACGAAAGATGGGGATAGTTTTACTGGAAGGCTATCCGACGGGCACTTCGGGTACGGTAAAATCGAATATGCCAGTGGCGACACATTCGAGGGAAATTTCATATCCGACACTCCGTCAAGCGGCAAATATCGCTACGCAAGCATCACGGAAATAACAAGAGCTAATCACAAATGGGAAATTCCAGCCGGATGCGTTTTTGAGGGTAATATCGTCCCATTTACAGGAACAGTCAACATGGAAATTACCAATGCGGATGGAGATAAGTTTGTTGGAAAACTCAATAATGGCGCACCGGACGAGGGAACAATGGTTTTTGCCGCCACAGGACATACCGAAACGGGAAAATGGAAAGACGGATTATCTCCAAAGGAATATGAAATCAAACTAAAAGCTGAAACAAAGGCTTGGCTGGATGCACAACGGAAAGCCCGAGAGGCGCGACAACAAAAAGAGGAACAAGCAAAGGTTCAAAAGCTCGCCCAAGAGAAACAGAAACAACAAAAAGAGGAGCAACGAAAAAAATCTCTGATTCAAAAATATGGTCAACGATACGGCTCGCTTATTTATCAAGGAAAACTCGAACTCGGCATGACCCAACAAATGTGTCAGGAGGTAATTGACATAAAATCATACGATATAGGAAAAAACATGCGATCCGGGCATAGGGTTGAAACATGGACTTTCAATAAGGACAAACAAGACATGCAAGTCGCCGCAGCGATGACGCAACTTTCCGGCGAAGAAGCAATGGCTTTAACCTTACTGATGGGATTTGCCGACAGCGTAGGTGCATCAACGCCCAAATACTCTATTTTAGTTTTCACCGACGGGAAATTGACAAGCCTTTATTAACCAAATACCATGAAACGAATAATCATCTCTCTGCTGTGTATAATAACGGTTCTATGCGGATATTTTTTAATTCACAAAAAAACCGCATTTATCAATACGAGAACGGAAACAAACTCCACACAGCAGCCGTCAGCCCCTTCACCGTTAGAACAACTGAAAACCCAATTCAAACAGCCGTTTAAAGGGCGTGTTTTTCAGGAATTGGTGAGCATGAGCGGATCCCTTAACAGCATTTTATATTGTGACACATTAGATGTTGCACAAAGAGCAAGTATCCTATCAAAAATAACGAATAAGCCTTATTCAGAAATGAATGCTTTGGTTTCGGAGGTAGATCGTTGTATCTCGGAATGCTGTGATTCTCCATGCTTTGCCGCCATACAAGATTCTATTATCTATTCCTACACCGACGAAACTCTCGATGTATACTGGTATTACAAAGTTCAAGGACAAGATTCAGTCTTAATGTTCAATATGGCTGAATATAAAAAAGATTACCCGGAATTATATTTTCTCGAAGACCTTACAACCGATGCAAGCATGTTGGATTGGGAAGCTATGACAACTGCATTTGTAGCATCAGCACGGCAATCCTCCCAACTGGACAACTCAATATACAAAGCGACCTTTGAACAGATCTACGCAATGGGATTTATTGTCGGATTAAACGATGGAGATTGTACCGCACAACAATTTTTCAAGCATGCAAAACAAACGGCGGGTATGACACCCCAAGAAATTTTAACCGAGAACTACCAAAACGACCTTCCGGAAATGGACACTTTCGGTCTAATTAAACAAATACATGATCCTCAAGAATTTTATGATTTAATAACTGGCGATCAAAAGGATTTCGGATTCTATTTTATGCTGAAAGGATATGAAGCTGCAATCCGCGTGTTAGGATGTGATGACTTAATCCGAAAGAAATACAATAACAACCAACAAAGAATAGTTCAAAAATGCCGCGAATTATACTCCACAGCGTATTCTTCGTCTTGTAAAGAATAAACTTAACGTACTGCATAATTACTAACTTGCATTATTATGGGACTAATTGTATCTATAACTTTAGTATTAGGCCTCATATTTTATTGGGAAGGCCGCCGATTATATAAAGAGACTGAAGAACATTCGAAACTACAAAGAATTGCAATCACGATAAAATTGGGAGGCATAAGCTATCTCAAATCACTCTTTATGCTTGCATGCCTAATAGCACCCGCTGTTATTATGTACTTAATAGGAGATGCTATTAAAGACCTTTATGATTTTTCAAAAGATTTCAAGGAAAACCCCTCTTTAACGGACCTTATCGACTCAATCAATCATCTACTTCTCTCTATTGGGGCAGGACTCGCCATTGGAATAGCCGTAACTGCTTTTTGTTTAGGATTGTTAATCATCTATCGCACCCGAAAATTGGAGAAAGACGAATAAATTAACCTTCCATGGAAGAAACCACACCAACCTTTATACAGGAATATTTCGGTGAATACGGTATTATGGGGTCAATTATCGTGATTCTGTTGTTCATCATAGGATTTTTGTACTTAAGACAGAAATATCCAAAAATGACTTTAACAAAAGAAGCCCCGGAAGAAACCCCTGCCGAAGAACCGGAACCAGAACCTCTTTTGATTCATTGCCCGGCTTGCGGCACTGAAGTTTCCCGCTATGCTCCGGCATGCCTTAAATGCGGACATCCGATATGCCCAACCGAATCAACACACAATGAAACCATTATCAATGTCCAACCGGAAAAGAAAGAAGACCGAGGCGGTTGTTTATGGTCTTTATTGGGACTAATCGTGCTAATAGTGGCTTCCATCTTCTTTAATTTCATCGGCTATTTCATTGCGCTCATTATTTTAGCTCTTTGCAGGGTATTCAGTGCAGGTGAGGCTATTTTTCTATTTATCGTAGGCTTAATTCTCACATTATTACTACCCATTCTCGGAATCATATCTTTAGGAGCATTGTTTTTATCATAAAGAAATTAACGAACCTTAAACAAACAATCATGAAAAAAATTATTTTAATCCTTGTGGGGCTGGCATTGTGCCTCACTGTAGCAGCCCAAGAAAAGGCAAAAACTACGAATGTGCAGGGATATGCTTTGGCAATTGACAATGCGTTCTACTCGTTCAAAGAGAGTACGAAAGCATTTACAGATCAAAACTCTCGGAGGGGATTCGATATGCAGTTCTTCTTCACCCAAAAAGCAGGTTATCCTATTATGGGGATAGCCAACATTGCTGGAACAGGTATGCTTTTCACTGTCCGAAATACGAAGATCGCAAAGGAATATTCAGCAAATAGCACTGTCGTATTAGAATGTATTGGTTTGGACAACACGAGCCCGTTTAATATTATATTTGACTTCGGAGACAGTGCCGAAGATTTCTGTTATCCATGGAGCTTCACGCTGAAAGCTTCTGATATGATGGTAACAGCAAGTTTCCGAGACAAAGATGGAATAAAACTGGTTTCAGAAGACCCCGACTATAAAGAAGTATTTAAGGTATTGCAAGCCAAATACAAAGAACATTACAATATTAAATAATCTTGCATAATTCATCATAATTTTCCCTTCGTATATAATTTCGGTCTCGGATAAAGCACATAGTTATAAGTTGTTATCCAAATCCTTTCCGAATCTTTATCCCGACCATTCTTAGTTGTCCCGACCTGCCGCAACCCGGCAGGTCGCTTTGTTAAATCCCGACAGAAGATACTGCGACGCGATTTCGGCCCATGTAGTCGCACTCTCGATAAAATTCATTAACCGCCTGTTTCGAGCCAATGTATAGGGCTTAAATAAGCAAGCCGCAATGATGGTCTCCAGTACATAGCGGCTGAATTGACCTGCGTATTCACAGCCGGAATGTATTACCCCCAAAAACAAAATCACATGAAAAACAAAGAAGAAATCAGGCTCTACCTCGACACCCAATTCAGCGCATCGGAAGACGACATGGTGCAAATCGTCCGGAACGATTTCGACCGCATTTTGAATAGCGCGGCATCTTGCGCCCTAATTACGGTCGAGGGTACAATGCCCATCTTGGCGGAACAACTCCGCACCGAATTGGAAGCCCGGCACATCGAAGCCGACCTCGACGTGATTGTAAAAGTAAGCTATCATCCTGTATCGGAGATTAGTTTCGACGACCTATGCAGCCTCTTAACCGTCATCCACGAATTTGCCCCGCAGGTAAATATCGTCTGGGGTTGCGGCATGGATGCAAAACTGGCTGAAACCGACATTTCGATTCTGTTGCTGATCGGGACATCGGCGGAGTAAAATTTGCATGACCTGCCAAAACATATTGGCAGGTCATTTTTCATTGCACCATAAGGTAATTTATAGCTAAAAAGAACAAAATATCTAACTTATTATTCAGTTGCAAAAAACTTTCAGTTTGGCATATCCTCAATTCTATTTAAATTTTTCAATTCTTCCGGCACAATAATATTCATCTTAAAAGCATTAATATTCGAATGATTACAATATTTATCATAAAGATTTTTGATTACAAAAAGATCAAAAACTCCCAATATAAATGCCCCAATTAATGATATTGACTTCTTTTGGAGAAAACAATCTATTCCTTCGGTAGATGGCAATACTAAATAGCAAGCAAGACACACCAATAAAATAACAGTTATTCCACCAACCCAATACCATGTTTTCAAACGCCATTTACAAATTTGTTTCTTTATATAGTCATTTCTATCCCGTTCTCTATTCTCATTTATTAATTTAAACCGTTTACGCTTCTCGACTTCAATATCAGACGGTTTCGATGACAGTCGTTCTAATTTTTTCAAAACATCTTCAAACCGAGCAATGCGCTTATCATCCTCTTGTTTTTGTTTGTCAGCCTCTTCTTTCAATTTTTGAACAAACTGTTTACTATCTGACTCTGCAATTTCATTTAATTCCTCAATATTTTTGAGTTGATGAGTTGTAATACGTGTCGCAATCCGCAGAATGTCTTTGTCTGATATTGAGGCATCTTTGTATTTCTGAATATTATCATCCAACTCTTTTATAATGGATGCTTGCGGTAAAGATGAATTTAGAGTACATGATATCAAAGCATTCAAATTCGTATCAACAACGCCATCTGTCAAATCGCCATTTCCAATATCTGGTTTAATAAACCATAACACACATAATAATTCGTCAGCTCTAATTATTTCTGGCTGATACCCTCTTAACTTATAGCCTACATAATCTGAGTTATCATGATTTATAGCATTATTTACAAACCAACAATTTACATCCTCAAAATGTTTTATTTTCTTTTTACCACGCTTCTCTCGCACATAATACAATGCCATAATATCGTGTAATGCTGCAAAATCAGTATTTCTGATCTTCTTAAATTCTGCATATTCCGTACTACTTTTAGCCAAATTCTGATATTTAACAGTGTATGGAATTTGAAGAATACTATATTCATCAACTAAAATATTCTCCAGATTATCAGCAATTCGCTCTAAGTCATTTCTATTAAGGTTGCGGCGTTCACATGCTTTATAAATATCTTCTGGATTAATGAGTTTAGGAAGAAACGATTTATCAAAATATTCGGCTTTTTTCAATAATAAATCTGTCGTTTCTTTGATTGTTTCTTTCAAAACACGCAAGGAATACCCGAAACTTGATGCTATTTTCAATAATTGTCGGCAAGTAGTAGTAGACTCTGGAGTATTAAGATCAAGTAAACTAACTATAAAATTCGTGTCTAATAAAAGCTCTACATCAGACATCATTTTATCTTGGGGTTCATATTCAGAAAGATAGCAAGATAAAATAGAGCCTAAATAAATTTTTCGAATTACCTCGTAGCAACCGGGGATATTTCTGAAATATTCCACAAATTGGGCCTCTATAGAAAATTTACTCCCATTTACACTATAATCTCGATTTGCAAGATAATTCGATATTTTGAGTTTATTCAGATTTACAAAATCAAATATTGTATTGTATGAATCTTTTTTAACATCATTAATATCGCAAAACTGCTTAAACATCGTTTGCACCAATTCGACTTGTTGACGATTGGTTTCATAGATATCATTAAACTCTTCAAATGAATAATTCTTAATCCAAAAACTACCATCTCGATATACTTGTAGTTTTAGTTCTTCAGAAGTATTGATTTCTTGTCCGATTTTTAATAAAATCTTTTCTAAAACAGCAGGAGGAAAATCCAAACCAAAGTATTGGCAAATCCACGTAGATATTTCAGTTATAGACGCGCCTTTATAAACACCAGATTGAGTTATTAATTTAACCCGTTGGTTGAATTAAAATAAAGCATCTTTAACAAGACCAATTTTACGATGGT
>ENA-OOQO01000952-OOQO01000952.1-human-gut-metagenome-genome-assembly--contig:-NODE-952-length-15770-cov-1.974292_pt1 | contig 15770 bp, 10 predicted proteins | sample MGYA00241088_ERZ501162 | MGnify/ENA primary metagenome ERZ501162 (study PRJEB25962, sample SAMEA2042497) | human gut metagenome | biome: human gut; feature: human-associated habitat; material: faeces... | reverse complement strand
ACTTACTATTATTGCTACGATAATAGATGCTCCAGCCACTATGCTTAATGTAGTTGGTGATTTATCTAATTCAATGGTTGTTGCTAGAGTGGTAGATGGTAAGAACTGGATGAGAAAGAAATAGTTTGTTCTATTTCTTTTTAAATGTCAAAAATTAGTATTTTATTTACATAATTTGCACAAAAAATGCAAAAAAGTAAAATAAAATATGAAAAAATGTTGATTTTATATTAAAAAATGCATATAATATTATCAAAGAGAGAGGAATGAAATAAAATGATATTAGAGTTTAGTGTAAAGAATTTCTTGTCATTTAAAGAGAAAGTTACTTTTAGTATGATTGCTAATTCAAATAAAGAATTAAATGATAATTATGTAGAAATTGGTGGTAATAAAGTTTTAAAAAGTGCTGCAATTTATGGAGCAAATGCTTCAGGTAAATCTAATTTATTTAAAATATTAACTCTTGTAGTTTTAATGTTAAGATCGTCAAATAGTGTTGATATTAATGCTAAACTTCCTTTGATACCATTTAAACTTGATAAAGGTAGTGTTAATAAACCAAGCGAATTTGAAATTAAGTTTATTTTGGATGAAACAAGATATGTTTATGGTTTTATAGCGGATAAGGATAAGATTTATGATGAATATTTATATTACTATCCAAATGGAAGAGAAACTAAGATATTTGATAGAACTAATATAAATGAATATAGTTATACACAGAAAGATGAAAAGATATTAAGAGAAATAGAGGCTAAAAATGCTCAAAATAAGTTTTTCTTAGCTACAGCGACTAATTGGAACTTTGACAAGACAAAAGCAGCATATAACTTTTTAACAAATGGAATAGGAACTTGTAATAATTTAGAAATACTAAAAAATATGGCTTATAAAATGTATGAAACAAATCCAGATTATTTAAAAGATTTTGCTATTGATTTTTTACAAAAGGCTGATTTTAATATAGAAGATTACCAAATATCTCAAATAGATGTACCAGGAGAGTTCTTAACTGCAATACCAGAGTTTATTACAAAAACTTTACCTGATAAACCCAAAGCATATCAAGTATTATTTAAACATAAAAATAGTGATAACTACTTATCAATAGATGAAGAATCTTTAGGTACTCAAATGATATTTGCATTTATACCTTTTTTGGCTGATAGTTTAAAAAATAAAAAAGTATTAATAATAGATGAATTAGATAAAAGTCTACATCCATTTTTAGTACAATATATAGTAGAAATATTTAATGATGCAGAAATAAATAAAAATGGTTCTCAATTAATTTTCAATACTCATGATACTAATTTATTAGATTTAAATATTCTCAGAAGAGACCAGATATGGTTTACTGAAAAAAATAGTGAAACTGGAGAAAGTGATTTATATTCTTTAAGTGATTTTTCAGTAAGAAAACAAGAAAATGTTGAAAAAGGATATATGCTTGGTAGATATGGTGCTGTACCTTTCATCAAGAATGATTTTAACTTGTGGGAAGAAGAATAGAAAATAAACGAGTAATTAGTAATGACAGAGTAAGAAAAGAAAGAAAACAAAAAAATAAAATAATAATTGCTGTTGAAGGTAAAAACAAAACCGAAAAATTATATTTTAATAATTTTGATAATGGTAAAAAGAGTTATTCAATATCATTTGCAAAAGGTAATTATACGGATCCATTGAACTTAGTTAAAATGTTAATTGAAGAAATGAAAAAAATTGGTGTGGATTTAAGTGATGGTGATAGGGCATATTGTATTTTTGATACTGATATAGAACCTATTAAAAATACTGTGATTAAAGAGGCTAAAAAACTTGCTAGTTTGAGTGGTATTGAAATAATAACATCTACTCCAAGTATAGAGTTATGGTTTTTACTTCATTATGAATATACAACTGCGAGTATGGATAATAAAAGTTTAATAAATAGATTAAAAAAGTTTTATCCTAATTATGCTAAGAATATAAATATTTTTCCTGATATTAATAAAAATATTAATAAAGCAATAGATAGTGCTAAAAAACTTGAAAAGCACCAATTAGAAAATGGTAAAATAATAGGTACTGTGGAGGCTAATCCTAGTACTGAAATATATAAAATAGTAGAAGAACTATTAAAATAAATAAAACAATTTATTTGTATAATTTTAAATATATAGATATGGCTTATATATGATAGGTATGTAGATACATTGTTATTAGACCTAAAGGCTAATAACAACACTTTAATACCTTAGGATTAAAGCGAACATAATAATTAAAATAAGAACTGATATTAACTTATCAGTTCTTATTGACTTTAATAGTATTAAATAATATAATGTAGTCATATTAAGGCTCAAACTTGTAAGAGATATTTTAGCATGTTATTATTAGATTTTATTAAGAGCAAAATCTTTATGAAAGGAGAAGATAGTAGGTAAAGTAACAACACATTACGCTTTACTTTATATAAAAGAAAGGTGTGAGATTAAGTGAACTTAAAAGGTTTACCTAGTGAGGAAAGACCTAGAGAAAGATTTATTAAATATGGTAGAGATAATATATCTAATGAAGAACTTATTGAAATAATACTTAAGTCCGGTACTAGGAAGTATGGTTTAAAAGAAATATCTCATAATATACTTAGTTCAGTTAATAATATTAATGAACTTAAAAATATGGAAGTTAATACTTTATCTAAGATAAATGGAGTAGGTAATATTAAAGCAATAGAGTTAATGGCCGCAATTGAACTAGGAAGAAGAGTTTATTTAGAAGACAATTATAAAGAATTAGTATATTTAACTAATCCGGAATCTATTATTAATTATTTTCATAATTTATTTGATGGTATTAAACAAGAACTCTTTTATGTTATTTATTTAGATAATCAAAAGAAATATATAGATAAGAAATTATTGTTTAAAGGTACTGTTAACTATTCTTTAGTACATCCAAGAGAGATATTTAAAGGTGCTTATTTAATGTCCGCTAGTTATATTATATGTATTCATAATCATCCTTCAGGTAACAGTAGTCCCTCAGGTAATGATATTGAACTTACTAAAAGAATTAAAGATATTGGTATTTTACATGGTATTAATTTAATTGATCATATTATTATTGGTAAGGGCAATTATTATAGTTTTTATCAAGATAATAATTTATAATACTTTTAATTTAATTAAAAATATTATATAATAAGATACGATGGGAATGTGATATAAATGTTTATAAAAAATAAAAGAAGTATACCTAAAAAATATATTGTTATTGGTATTATTGTTTTAATTATTATTATTTTTGTTATATTTTCTTTTACTCTTAAAGAAGATAGAAAACTTAATAAGGTTGAATCTTTTATTAGAGATGCTTTAGTGTATACTGAGAAGATTATATCATATCCTGTTAGATTTGTATCTGGTAAAATAAATGATTATAATGAACTTAAAAGTGTAGAGGAAGATAATGATATATTAGAGACTTCTCTTGACAGAGTTACTTCAATTGAGGCTGAGAATATTGAACTTAGAAGAGAACTTGAGAGATTAAAGGAAGAACTTAATATTGAACATAATTTATCTGATTATGAATATTTGAATGCTACGGTTGTCAGTAGAAATGTTGGCTTTTGGTATAATACTATTACGATAGATAAGGGTACTTATAATGGGGTAGAGAAGGATATGGTTGTTATTAATTCTAAAGGATTAATTGGTAAAATTATTAAGACTAGTACTTTTACTTCTGATGTTAGACTTATTACTACGAGTGACACTAATAATAAGATATCTGTTCATATAAGTAATGGTGATTATGATTTATATGGTCTTATTAATAGTTATGATTATAATGATAATTATTTGGAAGTAGAGGGTATTAGTAATACTAAGGATGTTAGAGTAGGAGACTATGTATATACTTCTGGACTTGGTGGTATATTTCCTTCAGGTATTTTAGTAGGCACTGTTAGTGAGATATCTACTGATTCTTATGATTTAGCTAAGATTATTAAGGTTAAACCTTCAAGTGATTTTACTGATATTAATTATGTTAGTATATTAAAAAGGAAAGATAGTAATGATTATTAGTATTATATATTTGGTTTTTTCTTTTTTACTTGAAGGTATTATGTCTAATATATTTCCTAGTACTTTATCTAATATTAGTTATTTTACTACGATATATATAATTATATCTTTTGCTATTATATATCCTTATTTTGATAATGATAAGAAGTTTTTTATACTTATATTTATATTTGGTATATTATTTGATATTCTTTATACTTCAACAATATTTGTTAATACTTTTATATTTATTATTATTGGGATAGTTATTAAAATATTGTATAATATATTACCAGGAAATGTTTTTATGACTAATATTATTAGTTATGTTGGTATTATTATTTATCATATATTATCCTTTATAATACTAATGATTACAGGATATGGTGATTATAGTATTATACTTTTGTTTAATATAATTATTCATAGTATATTTATGACTATTATTTATACTAGTATTAGTTATTTTATAATGAAATTTATGTATAATAAGTTTGATATTAAGTATATAAAATAAAAAAAATTTCTTATAAAAAGAAATTTGGTTGGTTATTTGTTTGATTTGTATATTCTACTTTTTGAGTAGTAGTAGTGTTATTACTATTTATGTTTGAAGATGCTATATTCGGAGATGTAGTATCTTCTTTTTTTGTGGTATCTGTTTCGTCTTTGAATACTGAGGCTATTTTTAACATAGATCGCATATTATTCATCATTGGTCCGACTTCTTTGACTACGGGGATGGCATCTTTTACTACTCCAAGTGTTTTTGAAGCACCATTTAAAAGACTGGTAAAGTTAAAACCACTGGTGCCTGTTGACATCCTACCTAGGCCTAATAACGAACGAAGACCACCACCTCCAGACCTTAGAGGGGCTCCTATCATGGGTCCCATCATATTTCCTGTCATTGGAGGTACTATTTGATTAGGCATCCCACCCATAAAAGGATATCCAAAGTTATTTCCATACATATATAATACTCCCTTTCTAAAATAATATATGAAATTTATAAAAAAATGTTAAAAAATAGATTATTCTATGTTATAATTATTTATAGAATAGGTGATTATATTATGAATGGTAAAAATGTTAATAATACTAGTAATAATAATGCTGTTTTTTCTTCTAATCAAACTGTTAGTGGTAATACTGCTGCGAGTAGAGTTAAAACAAGATATAAATATACCTGCTACGACAAGGAAGGTAAGACTGTTAAGGGTTATTTTGATGCTTTTAGAAGATTAGATGTAGAGTCTTTCTTAAATAGTCAAGGGTATAAAATACTAGAAATTAAAGAAACAAAAATTAGTAAATTTGGTGATTTTTTAACATTAGAAAGACCAATGAAATATAAAGATTTAGTATTCTTTTTAACACAGTTGTCTACCTATATTAAGAGTGGTATTCCACTTACTGATTCTATTGTTATGTTAGATGAGCAAACTAAGAATAAGAATAGAAAGAATTTATATAAAAAAATATTATATGAATTAAATACTGGTGCTCCTTTTAGTGAAGCACTGGCTAGACAAGGAAATATATTTCCTAAACTACTTATTAATATGCTTAAAACTTCGGAACTTACTGGTAATTTGACTGAGGCACTAGACGATATGGCAGCTTATTACAAGACTGCTGATACTAATAGAAAACAAATAATATCTGCCCTTACTTATCCAAGTGTTGTTCTAGTTGTGGCTATTGCGGTATTAACATTCTTACTTATATTTATTATACCTAGGTTTGAAGATATATTTAAGCAGTTAGGTGCAGACCTTCCTGGTATTACGGTATTTTTGGTTAATACTAGTAATTTTGTTAAAGATAATATTATTAAGATTATTATTGCAGTAGCAGGTGTTATTATTATACTTATTGCTATGTATAAGAATATTAAGAAGTTTAGATATTTTGTTCAGTATATACTTATGCATATTCCAATAATTAAAAATGTAATAATTGATAATCAGATAGTTATGTTTACTAAGACTTTTTCTTCACTTATTAGACATGATGTATTTATTACTGATAGCATTGAAATGCTAGGCAAGGTTACTAATAATGAGATATATAAAGATATAATAAAAGAGGCTGTTACTAATCTTAGTACAGGTGCCGGATTATCTAAAGCTTTTGAGGATAAATGGGCTTTTCCTAGAATTGCTTATGAAATGTTAGTTACTGGAGAAAAAACAGGTAGACTTGGGGTAATGATGGAAAATGTTGCTTCTTATTATGAAGAGGAACAAAAAGCTTTAGTTCAAAGATTAAAAAGTTTAATAGAACCTGTTATGATAATATTACTTGCGGGAATAGTAGGTGTTGTATTACTTGCTATATTTGTTCCAATGTTTAGTATGTATAATGACATTTTATAGGTGATTTTATGGAAATATATATATATATAATAATATTTATCTTTGGAACAGCAATGGGTAGTTTTCTTAATAATTTGGCTGTGAGGCTATCTAATAATGAATCTATTCTGTATCCTAGAAGTCATTGCCATAGTTGTCAACATAAACTTAGGTGGTATGAATTAATACCAGTGGTATCTTATGTTATACAAGGTGGTAAAAGTAGATGCTGTCATAATAAAATACCAATAAGTTACTTATTAGTTGAAGTTATTACTGGAGTATTATTTTGTACTTCTTACCATTCATTTGGTTTTAGCTATAACTTTGTTATTAGTTTAATATTTATATCTAGTTTAATTACTATTATTGTAAGTGATATTGAATATATGATTATATTAGATGAAGTTATAGCAGTGGCCGCTATTGTCATTATAATTTTAGAGCTTATCTTCTTTGGACTTGAGTATACTGCTGATAAAATTATTGCAGGAATACTTGCTTTTGTTACAATGTATGTGATAAAATTAATAGGGGATAAGCTATTTAAGAGAGAGTCTATGGGTGGAGGAGATATTAAATTAATGTTTCTATTTGGAATAGTAATTGGATATCCTCTATGTATATGTGATATATTCTTGGCTACTTTTATTGCTTTTCCAGTAGCAGTTTATACGCTATTTAGTAGGAAAGATAATTTAATACCTTTTGGGCCATTCTTAGCAATGGCTGCAATACTAATACATATATCTAAAGTTGATATATCTGAAATACTTAATTTCTTTAGTAAATAAGGAGGGAATGTGTAATGGAAACTAAAATTCCTATGAAGACAATTTATTTAATTTTAGTTATTACTATTGGTTTAGTTGGACTTGGTATTGGTTCTACACTGGCTGTTTTTACTGCAAGTGCAGAAATTAGTAATCCAATATCGTTTTCATCTAATTTATCTTATAATGGTGATATTTTTGATACTGTTGAGGTAACAATAGGACCTAATGCCACAAGGACTACTAATGTTTCTATATTTAATGATGAACAAATTGATGGCGTTAAGTATGCTGTGTGGTATATTTATGAAGGAAATAGTAATGATATATCTTTTGTCAGAAATCAAGAAAGTGATATAGATCCTAGTGGCACCGATATTGGTCAAGGTGGTACTTTGAGTATGGATATCAAAAATAACACTTCAAACACAATTACTATTACTATTGGTGTTACTACAAGTAAAGAAGATATAGTTCTTCCTAGTTATATGAAAGTTATAACTCTTACTACTGTAGCAAAGTATAATTTAACTTTAACTAAGGGAACAGGTATATCTATTATGTATTACAAAATAAATGGTTCTAATACTTATGCCTCAACTACTAATAGTAGTATAACTGTTAGTGTAAATGAAGGGTCAACATATTACTATTATGGTATTGCTTCAACTGGATATGCAATGAATTCGTGTAGTTTATCATCTGGCCCATGCTCTGGAACAATGGGAGCAAGTGCAGTAACTAAGACTTTAACTGCAAGTGCAAATAGTTACAATTTAACTTTAAGTAAAGGAACAGGTGTAAGTACAATATATTATAGAGTAAATGGGGCAACTAATTATAGTTCATCAACAGCTTCTAAAACAGTGGCTGTAAAATATGGAACAACATATTATTATTATGGAACTGCTTCAACTGGTTATTCAATGAGTTCGTGTACATCATCTAGTCCATGTTCTGGAACAATGGGAGCAGGTGCTGTGACAAAGAGTTTAACTGCTACAGCAAATAGTTATAATTTAACATTAAATAAAGGTACAGGTGTAAGCACTATATATTACAAAGTTAATGGAGCAAGTAGCTATACTTCTTCAACCTCTAACAAAACATTAAGTGTAAAATATGGAACAACATATTATTATTATGGAACTGCTTCAACTGGTTATACAATGAATTCATGTACATCATCAAGTCCTTGCTCAGGCACAATGGGAACAAGTGCTGTGACCAAAACATTAACTGCTAAATCTTCTGGAGGTAGTGGACCATTTACAGTTACACTATATGTTGATGATACTTTGTATGATACTGCTTCAGTGTCTGGAGGTAATAAGTATGAAAAATACTTTACTGCTCCAACTTCAAGTATGACATGTACTTGCACAAATGGACAGACTTGTTCTATAAGTCATAGTTCTGGTGTTCGTTATATAGTTACTATAAATTCAGTCTCAGCAAATACTACTTGTAGAGTTGAATATTAGTTAAATAAAAAGATAAAAACTTTCATCAAAGTTTTTATCTTTTTTCTTTACCTTGATATATATCTCTTGCTTCTATATGATAGATATGGTTGATATATTTATTTGAGACAATATCATTGGCTCAAATAAACACTAATAAGACTTAATTTATTAAGACTTATAGTGAATATAAATGTAAATAAGATGTATAATTCCTTGAAAATAAAGGAAAAATATTATATAATTGGTATGGTGGTAAATATATGGAAGAAATTATTAAGAGAATATATGATTATTCTTTAGAGGATATAATGGGTGAGAGTTTTGGAAGATATTCTAAATATATTATTCAAGATAGAGCTATTCCTGATGTTAGAGATGGATTAAAACCTGTACAAAGAAGAATATTATATTCAATGTATAAAGAACATAATACTTATGATAAGCCTACTAAAAAGAGTGCTAATGCTGTTGGTATGGTAATGGGTAATTATCATCCACATGGTGATAGTTCTATATATGAGGCTATAGTTAGAATGAGCCAGCCTTGGAAGAATGAAGCCCCTTTAATAGAGATGCAAGGTAATAATGGTTCTATTGATGGAGATAGTCCTGCCGCTAGTCGTTATACTGAAGCAAGACTTTCTAAAATAGCTGGAGAGCTTCTAAGAGATATTGATAAGACTGGTATTGTACCTATGGCTCCTAACTACGATGATAGATTATTAGAACCCACAGTACTTCCAAGTAGATTTCCTAATTTACTTGTAAATGGTACTACTGGTATTAGTGCTGGTTATGCTACTAATATGCCTCCGCATAATTTAGGCGAAGTTATTGATGCTACAATATTTAGAATAGATAATCCTAATAGTAGACTTGATACAATAATGAATTATGTCAAAGGACCTGATTTTCCTACTGGTGGTATAGTACTTGGTTTAGATGGTATAAAGCAAGCTTATGAAACTGGTAGAGGAAAAATATATATAAGAGCTAAAGCTGTTATTGATAAGAATAAGATTATTATTAATGAGATTCCTTATGATGTTAATAAATCTTTACTTGTTCGTAAAATAGATGAAGTAAGATTAGATAAAAAACTTGATGGTATAGTAGAAGTAAGAGATGAATCAGATAAAGAAGGACTACAAATTGCTATTGATTTAAAGAAGGATGCTGATGCTAATAATATTCTTAATTATTTATATAAGAATACTGATTTACAAATATCTTATAACTTTAATAATGTTGTTATTGTTAATCGTAGACCTATGCAACTTGGTTTACTTGGAATATTAGATGCTTATATTGCTCATCAAAAAGAGATTGTATATAAAGGTACAGAATATGATTTAAAGACCGCTAGAGCAAGTTATCATATTATGGAAGGTTTAATTAAAGCTATATCTATATTAGATGAAGTTATTGCATTAATTAGAAGAAGTAAGAATAAGGCAGATGCTATTGTTAATTTGGTTAAAGAGTATGAATTTACTGATAAGCAAGCTGAAGCTATAGTTAATTTGCAACTATATAGACTTACTAATACTGATATTGTTACTTTAGAGGAAGAAATGAAAAAATTAGCAGAAAAGATTAAGTTATATGAGGAAATATTAACTAGTCCTGAGAAACTTAATTCAGTTATTAAAGATGATCTTAGAAAGATTAAGAAGGAGTATGCTATTCCTAGAAGAACAGAGATTAGGGATGAGGCTGCTGATGTTAAAGTTGATACTACAAGAATGATACCTAAAGAACAAGTAGTAGTAGTAGTTACTAATGAGGGATATATTAAGAGAGTTCCTTATAGAAGTTATAGTTCTTCTAATGGAGAGGATACATTACTCAAAGAAAATGATTATACTATTGGTATGTATAATATTAATACTACTGATGTGATGTTATTATTTACTAATTTAGGTAACTATTTATATTTACCAGTATATGATATACCTGAATGTAAATGGAAAGATTTAGGTAAACATATTAGTAATATTATACCATTAATGGATAATGAAAAAATAGTATATTCTATGTTTGTAAGTGATTTTGATGAAGAAAAATATATTACAAGTTTTTCTAAGAATGGTATGATTAAGAGAACTTTACTTAGTGAATTTAAAGCACAGAGATATAGTAAACCTATTAAGATGATGAATCTTAAAGATGGTGATGAAATAGTTAGTGTTACTGACTCTAGTGATAGTGAAATATTTATTGCTACTTCATGTGGTTATGGACTATGGTATGATGTTAGTGAGGTTCCAGTAGTAGGAATTAAGGCTGCTGGTGTTAAATCTATTAACTTAAAAGATGATTATGTAGTTAGTGGAATACTATTTGATGCTGGTAGTGAATATATTACAATACTTACTGATAAGGGTACTGGTAAGAGAGTTAAATTATTAGAATTTGAAAAGACTTCAAGAGCTAAGAGAGGAATACTTCTTATGAAGGTAATTAAGAGTAATCCTAGTAGGGTTATTAGTGTTTATATTGAAGATTCTAAGAGTTTAATTGGTATTGTATCTGATAATTATACTAAAGAAGTTAAGATTACAGAGATTCCTATTATGGATAGATATAGTAATGGTTCTTATGTAATCAAGGATAGAATATTATCTTCTTATAATATTAAAGGTATGGAAACATATAATGATAAGGAAAAGGAAGATAAGACTTCAATTAAGGTAGAGAAGAGTGCAGTATCTTTAAAAGAGATAGATGATAAATTATCTAGTATTGATAGTATTATTAATGATTCTTATGAGTAGGTGTTATATATGATTTATGTAAAAGATATAATTGATAAATTTAATGGTAAATTATTATGTGGTGATATTAACTTAGTACTTGATAATTTTTCTCATGATACTAGAACTATTCAAGAAGGGGATATTTATGTTGGTATTAAGGGAGAATCTTTTGATGGTAATAAGTTTTATAAAGATGCTCTTGAAAAGGGGGCTAAGGCTTGTATACTAGATAATATTGATGTTAATGATATTCCTTTGGAATATAAGGATAGAACTATTGTTTTAGTAGAGGATTCATTAAAATGTATACAAGATCTTGCTAGATATAAAAGAAGTTTATATGATATTCCAGTAGTGGGGGTTACCGGTAGTGTAGGTAAGACCTCTACGAAGGATATGATATATGCAGTACTTAGCACTAAGTATAAGGTACTTAAAACTGAAGGTAATAACAATAATCATATTGGGCTTCCTTTTACAATACTTAGATTAAAAGATGAAGATATTATGGTAATTGAAATGGGTATGAATAATTTTGGTGAAATATCTTTTCTTACTAATATAGCTAAACCTACAATAGCTGTAATTACTAATGTAGGTACTGCTCATATTGGTAACTTAGGCTCTAGAGAAAATATAATGAAAGCAAAATTAGAAATAATTGAAGGACTTAATGGACCACTTATTATCAATAATGATAATGATATATTACATGATAATATTGAGTATATAAGGTCTTTAAATAAGATTATTACTATTGGTATAGATAATGATAGTGATTATATGGCTAAAGACATTAATAGTGATTTAACTGAGTTTAAAATAGATAATAACAATATTAAATGTAATATTGGTAATACTGCTTTTATATATAACTCTTTAGTAGCTTATGTAATGGGAATATTATGTAATGTTGATATAGAAAATATTAAAAAAGGTATTGAGACTTTTAAACTTACTAGTAATAGATTAGAGTTTAAAAAATTAAAAAATGGAGCTACTTTGATAGATGATACTTATAATGCATCACTGGATTCTATTAAATCTTCACTAGAGCTTTTAATTAAAAGAGAAGGTAAAAGAAAGATTGCTATAATTGGAGATGTTTTGGAACTTGGTACTTTTAGTAAGAATCTTCATGAAGAAATAGGTAAGGTATTACTTAATAGTGATTTAGATTATATTATTACTATTGGTAATGAAACTAAGTATACTGATGAATATTTAAAAAATAATAATTATGATAATTTAAAACATTTTAATAATGAAAATGAATCTTATGGATATATAGATGATTTACTTAAAGATGGAGATTTGGTATTATTTAAGGGGTCACATGGTATGCATCTATCTAATATTATTAAATATTTAGTGGATAATCAAAAATAGCTATACATAGCTGTATAACTATTTTTTTTAGAAATAAAAATCGAAGAATTTTTTATTCCTCGATTTTTATTTTTCTTGTTATTGTTTTAGTTATCTTATTATATGTAGCAGAGTAGGTTATTTCAACTTCTTTGTCAGCTTCAAGTCTATTTATTTCATCTTCTAATTCAGATTTTGATTTGTATGTGGTATTATTTAGTGTATATGTTATATCACTTAATAGAGTTACATTTTTATCATCATATTTTACTATTATTCCTTTTTCATTATAGTTACCTTTGGTTACTGATATTGATTCATTACCTGATAATGAAATCTCTAGTTCTTTAACATTATTGGCACTGATAGTTATTTTTGTTTCGTCACTAGCATTATCTTTAAAGTTTTTATATTCTGCACGAACAATGATATCCACACTACCATTTGAAGTTGGTTTGTAAGTATATTCAGTACTTTTGCTATCTATGAAGTCTATTAATTCTAGATTACCTGTACTTGTTTTTTTGTATATACCAAATCCAAATCCTCCAAGGGTATTATTATTATAATCTAATCTTGCTTGAAGATAATTTGCTGATTGATTACCATAAACAGAATTACTAAAGTATTTACTTAAGTATGCACTGTCTAATATATCGGGAGTTTTAAAGTTCCAAGTTAATTTATAATTATTTCCTTCTTTTGTACTCTTTAGATTTGTTACTGCTGGTAACTTAGCATATCTTTGTGATACTTCAGTAGGTTGAGTTCCCTTTTTGAAATACTCAGTTATTTTCATACTATCTGGTGTATATTCACTTGCTAATTGTGCAGGCCATGTTTCTTTTTCAACGGTAACCGCTACTACTGAAGAAGGTATTTCCCATTTTTTAGTAGTTTTTGGAATGTTTTTAAACACAGCACTCATTAAATCATCTTTTGGATAACTTGCACTACCTAAATAGTGAGTACTATCATTTTCTTTATAACCATACCATAGTGCTACTGAATATTCTGGAGTATAGGCTACTGTCCAAAGATCACCAACTGATCCAATTGGAATACCTTTTGCCTTACATGTAGCGGCATCTAGATTAGAAGTACCTGTTTTAGCAGCAACTGTAGAGCCGTAAACTCTAGCACCACCACTGAAACCATATTCTACAGCATACTGAAGGACATTATTCATAAGGTATGCTGTTGAGTCTGACATTACTTTTTCTTTTTGATATTCTTTAAGATCACTTGTTACTATAGTTTCATCTGAATTACGATATTCTATTTTAATTACAGCATGAGATTCAATGTGGTAACCACCATTAGCAAAACTTGCATAAGCTTCAGCCATTTCTAGAGGAGTTACACCATATGACATACCACCAATTGAATAAGCTTCATTTAATATATTGTCTCCGCCATTATCGTATTCCTTATAATTTTCATCTTTAGTACTATACGCAATATCTATTCCTAAAGAACTAACAAATTTTGCAATATTCTTTTTATCTACTTGCTGAAAGGCTTTTAAAGCAGGGACATTTCTTGATACACTAACAGCTTGTTTTAAAGTTATTAATCCTTGATATTTATTATCCCAGTTTCCTACTGATGGACCATTGGTATATGTCCAAGGTTCATCATTGAATAGGGTATATGTTGAAAAATCATTATATTCAAATCCTGGACCATAATCAAATAATGGTTTAGCTGTACTTCCTGGTTGTCTATAGGCTTGAGTAGCAAAGTTAAATGTTCTTTTTCCTTCACGATTTCTTCCTGCTCCTACTGCTACAATTGTACCATCGTTAACATTAGTTACGGCGATACCTGCTTGAACCGAATCATTTGCCCAACGAGTGTAAGAAGTTCCATTTAATACATCATTAATGCCATCTTGAATGCTTCTATCAAGGGCAGTATATATTTTCATTGGTACTACTACTGGGTTATCTCCAGTTAATTTTTCTACTTCATCAATTACTGTATCAACATAGCCTTGATAATCAGTATCAGCTTTAGCACCCACTAGCATACTTTCTACTGAAACGGCTTGGGCCATTTTCATCTCTTCTTCAGTTATATATCCATGTCTAACCATTAATTTTAAAACGGTATTTCTTCTTTCTTCAGCTTTATCTGGATTCTTATATGGATTATATTTATTTGGTGCTTGATACATTCCTGCAATTAATGATGCTTCTGGAAGGCTTAATTCAGATACGTCTTTACCAAAATAATATTTACTAGCTTCTTCAACTCCGTATATACTTCCACCAAGACAACTATCATTTACATAGAATTCTAATATTTCTTCTTTAGAATATTTCTTTTCCATAAAGAATACGGATAAGTATACGTCTTGGAATTTTCTTATTATTTTTTTAATTTTATTTGTTTCTAGACTATCTTTTTTAGTAAGATTATTTTTTACTGTTTGCATTGTTAGGGTAGATGCACCACCAGCATCATCTCTACCAATTAAGTTTAATGCGGTTGCTTTTAAGAATCTTGCCATGTCAACACCATTATGTTGATAATATCTAGAATCTTCGGTAGCTACGATGGCATCTATGAGAACTTGTGGTAACTGGTCATAAGTTACTGATTCTCTTTTTTGAACACCTAACGTAGCAAATTCATTACCATCTTTATCATATAGTACAGTTTGATCTTGATTTACTAAAGCATTAGGATCAAAGTTTGATGTACTAACTACAATATAAATCATAAATGCCGTTGCTGCAAAAACACAAAAGATAGCAAATCCTAATAAGATAGTTAATATCTTTCTAACAATACCTTTCTTTTTACTACTACTTTTTTCTTTCTTGTCTCTTGACTTGTTTGCTTGTTTTTTATTTTGAGGCTTGACTTTTTTCTTTTTATTTTTATCGTCGTTTACTTTTCCTCTTCTACTACTTGAACTCACAAATTCAACTTCCTTTCTTTCTAATAAATTATCTTTATTATTACCTTCTTTTTT
>ENA-OOQO01000943-OOQO01000943.1-human-gut-metagenome-genome-assembly--contig:-NODE-943-length-15851-cov-2.963219_pt1 | contig 15851 bp, 12 predicted proteins | sample MGYA00241088_ERZ501162 | MGnify/ENA primary metagenome ERZ501162 (study PRJEB25962, sample SAMEA2042497) | human gut metagenome | biome: human gut; feature: human-associated habitat; material: faeces... | reverse complement strand
AATAATGGCTTTTAGATTTTTTCTCTAATATTTTGTTTTCTTCTACTTATATTGTATGTATTCTTAATTGAGAATAAAAAAGCTAAAACATTATTGTTAATTTTATTCCTTACTGAAATAACTTTTAATATAATTTTAACTTTTACAATACTTCAAATTCATCCTGAGATACAAGACTATAAATTATATTTAAATAAATATAAAGATGCAATAAACAAGATGAAAGAAATTGAAAATAAAAATAATAATTTTTATAGAATTGAAGTAGATTTCGAACTTGTATATAATTCACCTTCCCTATTGAATTATAATGGCATAAATCATTTTAATTCAGTTAGAAATGCTAAAATATTAAATTTTTTAAGAAAATTTGGATATAGTGTTAAACATGAAACAAATGTAAAATTTAATAATTATAATCCATATTTAACATCATTACTTGGTATAAAATATATAAATGGTAGTAAAGATGAAATGTATTATGAAAATGTTTATAATGAAAATCCTTACATGTATTTAAATAAAGATGCATTAAGTTTAGGATATATGATTTATAATAAGAAATTTAAAGAAAGTAATAGTTCTTATCAGAATACTGAAAATTTAATTAATTCAATGTTAAATACTGATATTAAAAGATATAAAGTTATTGATAATTTTAATGGTGAAGATACAGAAATAAAAGAAATTGATAATAAGAAATATGTTATTTCTAAAACAAGTATAAAGATTGAAATGGAAGATAAAGCTAGTAATAGTATGTTCTTAATACCAAGTAGAAATATTTCTTTTGTAGCTAATTATTCTATCTTTATTAATGATGAGGAAATTAAAGATGCTGTTATTAAACAATCACCTATATTTATAAATAAGGGTGATACGTATAAAATAATTATTAAATCAAATTTGTCAAAAACAGAACTCAATTCATTAAAGTGGTATCAAATAGATTATGATAAATATATTGAAACAATTAATGAACTTAAGAAGAATGAATTTAATATAACTAAATATAATAAAGATAATCATATAGAAGGAAATATAGATGTTAATAATGATAAAAATGTATTATTATTAACTATTCCATATGATAAAGGATGGAATATCTATGTTGATGATAATAAAGTAAATTATGATATATGTTTTGATTCATTTATATGTTTAGATTTAGATAAAGGTAAACATAATATAAAAATGAACTATGTTCCAAGTGGATTTATTGTTGGACTTATTATTTCTAGTTTAGCGTTTATAGTAACAATTATTTACATAAGAAAAAAATAATAGTTTTGATTAACTATTATTTTTGTTTGACTATTATTTTGATTTTAGCATCAAATAATTTGCCCATATCAACATCTTGATTTTTACCTGTATCTTTAAATTTAAAATTAAAGGTCCATTCATATGTTGTCTTAGCTGGAATAACTATATTAGTCATAATATCTGTTTCTTTATATGGAGTTCTTGCATTCTTAATTACATTTGTTTTACCTCTATTAACGCTGTAATATAAGTTATTTGTAGTGGTAAATGTATTTTGAACATTAATCCATTTCATGCTTATTGTTTGTGCTGTATTAGTTGTATTTGATAGTTTAAATTTCTTAGTTCCTGTCCATCCTGGAACTATTTTTGATACATCATAATCACTTCCAGTAAGAGTTAAAACGTATTCATTTCCTTCATTAATGTCTACATTATCTTCTTTATTATCACAGTTTGTATCACACTTGCCATCTCCATTTGTATCGCAATTTTTATCACAAACTCCATCTCCATCAGTATCACAGTTTAAATCACATTTACCGTCTTTATTAGTATCACAATTTAAATCGCATTTACCATCTCCGTTTGTATCACAGTTTGTATCGCATTTGCCATCGTTATTAGTATCACAATTTAAATCACATTTTCCATCTTTATTAGTATCACAATTTAAATCGCATTTACCATCTTTATTTGTATCACAATTTAAATCACACTTTCCATCTTTATTAGTATCACAATTTAAATCGCATTTACCATCTTTATTAGTATCACAATTTAAATCACACTTTCCATCGCCATCAAAATCAATATTTGTGTTAGGCCATCCATCATTATCAGTGTCGCAGTTTATATCACATTTGCCATCTCCATCTGTGTCTCTATTAGTTGGATTTTCATCAGGCTTTCCATCTCCATCTTTATCTCTATTGAAGTGTGATTTTTCATCGTCATTATAGTCAATATTAGTATCAGGCTTTCCGTCTCCATTTGTGTCACAGTTTATATCGCATTTGCCATCTCTATCTTTATCGATATTTATATTTGGTTTTCCATCATTATCTGTATCACAGTTAATGTCGCATTTACCATCTTTATCTAAATCACAGTTTAAATCACATTTACCATCACCATCAAAATCTATGTTAGTTTCTGGCCATCCATCCTTATCTGTATCACAGTTTAAGTCACATTTACCATCACCATCTTTATCTTGATTCATTGGATTTTTATCAGGTTTTCCGTCTTTGTTAGTATCTTCATTAAAATGTGGTTTCCTGTCATCATTATAATCAATATTTATATCCGGTCTACCATCTCCATCAGTATCACAGTTTATATCACATTTGCCATCGCCATCAGTATCAATATTAGTTTCTGCTTTTCCATCTTTATCTATATCACAATTTAAATCGCATTTGCCATCGCCATCAAGATCTATATTTATATCAGGTTCGCCATCGCCATCTAAATCAAGGTTCGTATCTGGCCAGCCATCGTCATTAATATCACAGTTTAAATCGCATTTGCCATCTCCATCTCTATCTTGATTTATCAAATTAGTATCAGCTTTTCCATCTCCAGTAGTATCTATATTGAATGTAGGTTTCTTACTTCCACCATAATCAATATTAGTGCTAGGCTTTTTATTATCCTTACTACAGTTAACTTTACATTCTTTAGTGTCAAAGTCTAAGTTTAAATCAGGAATACCATCACCATCAATATCAATATTAAATGACATACTACCACTGTTTCTCTTAATTATAAATCCTACACTAAATACAATAATAATTATAAAGAATAATAATAGCAAAAGTAATAGAAGTCTTTTCTTATGACTTTTATTTTCTTCTTCATTATTTATATTATTAGAATTCATATTACTATCTATATCAACAATTTCACTTTTATTCTCTTCCATAATAACGTCTCCTATTATCAATATTATTTTAACATATTAAATACCATTATTCAATCGTATTTTAACATTAATCATATTAAACAATAATTTAACCTTTATTTAAACAATCCTAAATGTTATAATTAAAACATAAATATAAGATAACTATATGTGAGTAAAAATGGAAACAAATAGAAATACAAAGCAAAATAATGATAGTGTCGAAATAAGTATGTAAACTAAAAGATTGAAATATTTAAAATCAATCTTTTTTAATAGACTATTTCTTTATTGTAATAATTGGTCTAATATCTAATTTATTATTATAGTCTTCATAAATATATACATCAGTATTTGAAACTGAATAACCTTTATTATTACTAATATCACTCATCCAATAACTACCCTTAAATAATGACATATCACTATATTTATTCGCAAAAACACTAAATTCATAATAATTTATAATTCTTATTTTACTCTTAGTATATATACTACAACTCCATTTATTACTTTCTATTTCTTCACGAGTGTATCCCCCACAATATTCACCATCACAACTCTTATTATCAATATCATCACATATATCATAGCTAACTAAATCATAGTCTTTAAATGAATTAATATAGTCATTATTAAGATAATAGTTTATATAAGAATTACTCCATTTATACTTATTACTTTCACTACAAAAAGTACTGTCATTACTACTACAATGAGATAATTTTTCACTTAAAGGTAAATATTTCATCAATGTAATTTCTTTTTCATTATTTGATAATACTATCCATTCACTAGAATTAATATATACAGTTGAACCATTACAATAAAATATATCTTTATCATAATTACTTTTACTTGTGTTTAAACATTCTATATCAAAACTAATAACATTACTAATATTACCTTCATTATCGCGAAACCATATGTATTTTTTACCATTATTATAATATTTAAGTATTAGATTGTTATTTGATATATCATTCCATTTACCATTAAAGTCATCATTATTTGAAATCATATATGAACTAACTTTATTATTAAAATCAAATGATATTATTGTATTATTTTTACTAAGTCTTACTTCTAAATCTTTAAAGTCATTACATTTATCTTTAATGACATTTATTTTTCCTAAATATGTTTTGTATATACAATATTCTTTACTTTCAATATATAATCTTACATTACCATATTTATCTTTTTCTATTTCACCAGTACCATCTATAAAATAATTAGTTTCAATGATATTACCATTATTATCAAGAACACCATATTTATATTTATATAATCCATTATCAAGATTATATATATAGTTAAGTAAGCCCTTACCTTTATTTAATAAGTGAATTCTATCGTATCTAAATATAAAGAATATAAGTATTCCTACCATAACAATAACAAATAAACAAATTATAATAATATATTTTTTAAACTTCTTCATACAAAATATTATAACATACAAAAAGGAATAATTTAACTTATCCCTCAATATTCAAAAATATTGTTCTATTTTTCATACATTTTATTCTTATTTTAATTATTACTTTAAATTTTTCTTATAGAGTCATACACAATTGCTATTTTTTCAAAAGTATCATTTGTTTCATTAATTAGTATTTTTTTTACTTTATCAATATTTTTTATAAAATTAAACAAAGAGTAAGTAGTTTTAACAGAATCTCTGTAGACATCAATATAATCAATATAGAATGAAATTGTGTCATTTACTATATCGTATAAAAATCCAGCTGTTGTTTCCATTTGCAAATTCTTATTGCCATGGAACTGTTTATTTCTTAAATAATAAGCATCTAATAATAATTCTTTAGATTCATTATGAAACTTTTGAAAATAATTATCATAATTAGATACTATTTTTTTAACTTGTTCGTATTTCCAGGTTAAAAAGTCACAATTATTTGGATTATATTTATCAAAATTTAAAAATATATTTTCTACAAAATTGCTACTTAATTTATTAAATCCTTTATACATCTTTTTAATTTGAACAGAGGTTAAATAAATATATCCGGATAACATTCTATCTGCTACCAAATAACTTGCATATTCTTCAAGTGATTTTGAAATATTATTACCAGCATTTCTAAAGAGAGTTTCTAAAGCAAACCAAGTATTTGTAAATTTTGTTAGGGTTGATTCTGAACTTTTGTAATAAGGCAATAATTGAACAGCTTCATCTATAATTTTGTTTATATCATTATCGCTATTTGCAATAATGTACCTTTTAAACACATCAGAATAATCAATTCTATCTTGTGTTAAAGGCTTAAAAATATCATCATAAAAATTATAATAATTTATAAATTTTTTATTGTTTTTATGTTCAATCAAAAGATAATCACCAATAGTATTTACTTTTATCCCAGAATATAGCATTGATCCAATAAATGGCTGAAGAACTTTTTGTCTAAATTTACGTATTGCTTGCCAAATATCTTTACTTTGGATTTCGGCTGATAAATAGTAATTATTGTCTTCTTTTATTTTGATATTCTTAGTTATTTCCAATAGAATCTTTTTATTATTGATTTTTGACTCTTCTAAATATTTAATCAAGCCTGACTTACTATATATAATATAATTATTATGACCTGATTGCTTTAATACATTCAACAATTTTTCATCAAATTCTTTATCCATTTTTATAAAAATGTTATATGTATTTTCTGTTCCGTATTGTTCTGCAAATTTAACAAACATATCACTGAAAGAAGAAAATGATTTTTTTTCAAAAAAACTTCTATACGCATCTCGTATTATTTTTTTTATTTCAAATATACTTATTCCTATATAATCAATTAATAACGCAAAATATTCATTAGACAATTCTGCTATTTTGTCAAAATTTTCAAAACTAAATTCATTATTTGTAACTAAATCAAATAAATTATCTGATATTGTGTTAAAGTATTTATTGTCAATTATACTAATATAAATTAATTTTAAATTTTCAATTAAATTTAGGTCATCATCTTCATTGATAAATTGCAAATACCTTTTTTTATGTTCTAATTTTATAAATTTATTATTCTTTATTGCATCTCGTACGTAGTTGATTTTATACTTTGGTATTTTAGGTGTTTTTTCTTTTGATTCAAATTGTTTATTTATATCTTCATAATAATTAATTATTTTATTGATTTTTCCTAGCAATGAATTATTTAAATTTCTACTTCCAAGCATAGAAATGCTACTCAAATTTTCTATAATATAATTCAAAAAAAACATCATATTTCTATTTCTTAATCCTATTTTGTTAAAATCATCATTGCTAACAATGTTTTTACTTGATAATAATAATTGTTTAATAAATTTTTCTTCATTTTCTAAAGTTTTACTATTTAGTAATAATTTTTCTATATTGTTCATATTATGCTCCTTTGCTACGAACATTATAACATACAAAAAGGAATAATTTAACTTATCCCTCAATATTCAATTTATTTAATGTTTTTTCATTTGCGATTACTTCAAGTTTTATACTTCTAAATGCATCATAATTATAGAACTTCTTATTCTTAACATCATTTAATATTATTTTATAAAATTCATAATTAGGATATCTAGTTCCACAATATAAATTATTTTCATAATAATTATCACAATATGTTATAAAGTAATCACTTGAATATGTTTTAACAATAAATACATTATCTTTTAAATCATTGTTAACAACTTTATCTATTTTATCACAATTATTACATCCTATAAATTTTATATTATTAGTATTGTATTCTTTTTCTTCTTTAAGAACAAATTCATGATGACCATCTATATATTCAAACTTATTAAATTCAGTTGCGAATACACCTACTCCTGTACCACAAAGTATGATCGAAATACAAAACATAATAAATGCTTTAGTAAATGATATTTTAGATTTAACAATGTATTTATATAGAATATATATAAGCCATAGACTCCCTAAAATAAATCCTATCGTCATAATACTTATTCCTATACCAAAGTTATATTTAATATAAATATATATTGATATTATAAGTAATACTGAGAAAGCAAATAGCATAACTGATACCCCAAATAATATAAAACATGCGAATAATCTAAACATAAATTTAAATATATCAAATATACCATCTATTATAGTTCTATCATTATTTGTAACTACTTCTTTAGTTTCTTTTTCTTTTGTATTTTTTTTAGTTTTAGTTTTACTTGACACACTTTCTTTTATGGTAAAATTATTAATTACTTTTTCTTTTAATACTTTAATAAATACTATGAATACAAATATTATATAGATCATGTATATTATTATTGAATTACATCTACTTAGTACATTATATACACTTATTGGAAGTCCTATAAACAACTTATTAACAAATGTTTCTATAATATAAAATGGTAATTTTAAGATATAACATATAAGTATTGTTACAAGTATGTATGCTAGTAATTTTATTATTTCTTTACTTGAACCGTTAGATATAATCTTTATTATTTTATTAAATACTTCTTTAGTATCTTCTGCGATATTATCAAGAATACTAGTCTTTTTATAATACTCTTTGTCTATTTTGTAAGCATCTAGTATTCCACTTACTAGTTCATCTATGTCTCCAAATTCTTCTATAGCTTCTTTTTCACTTTTACCACTCTTAATTTTTTCTTCTATGTGTTCACTATATTCGTTTACTATATCATTTACTTCTTCTTTTTTTAATATTGATAATTTACTTTTAAGTTCACTAATAAATTCTTTCTTATTCATTATTATTCACTCTCCTTAATAAATTTATTAACACTACTTTCAAATTTCTTCCATTCTTGTAGTAACATATCTTTTCTTTTTTCACCGAGTACTGTTAATTTATAGTATTTTCTACTTGGTCCTCCTGTTGATTCTTTTAGATATGTTTCAAAGTATCCTTCATTAGTAAGTCTTTTTAATAATGGATATATTGTTCCTTCATTAACATTAACTACCTTGCTTACTTCTTCTACAAGTTCATAACCATATCTATCACACTTAGTTGTAAATAGTAAAACTAATAATTCAAGTACACCTTTCTTAAATTGAGTATCCACTTCCTCACCTCATATATAATATATCATCACTACTGTGTATTGTCAAGTAGTATATATTACATAATATATAAACAAATAAAAAGCCTACAATAAGTATTTTACTATAAGCAATATAATTATATGAATTGGATAATACAAATAGAAAAAATATTTATTTATTTTAATATTTACATCTGTCTTAATAAGTATAAATGGTAAACATAATATGGTAAAAAATGTTGCTATGCTAAATGAATCAACTGGATAAATTAAATAATTTAAATAAAATAATATAAATGATATAGATAATAATAATCCATTATTTCTAAAGTAATAGAATATTGGTACTAAGAATAGATATATCAAAGAGTATTCGAAATTTAATGCAAATGGTATCAGTACTAAAATAGGCATTATCCACCACTTCTTTTTATCAAGAGTATAATAATATAATAATGTAAATATTAAAGTAAACATAACATTAGGTCTATATACATTAAATAATAAACTATATGGAAATTGTGATATGATTCCTATTAATAGAAGTCTAACTATATATTTTGATATACTTTTTGTTTTAAAATAACCAATCATCATTGAATAAACATATAATGGAAATGCTATTCTACCTATTATTCTAAGTATTATTATATTAGGGAAAAATACACATCCAATATGATCTATGGTCATTGTTATAATAGCTATTAATTTGATAAAGTTAGTATTCGTATTTAGGTTTAATTCTTTCATAATATCATTATATTAAAAAAGCTATGCGTTGTACATAACTTTTTTAAAGACTTTTTCTAGAACATCTTGCTTTTGCTTCTTGATATTGTTGGTCTGTTGCTAATAAATAATAATCAGCTCCATTTTTTAATTTACCAGAATCTCTTTGAACTTCCGCAAGACGAACATAAGCTTCGTCCTTGGCTATTTCATCACCATTCATAAGTGCTTCTTCATACTCTTTTTTTGCTTGCTCCAAAGTACCAGACATTGGAATATTTGTTCCGCATTTACTATTAACAAATTGTCTAAAAAAATCACAAGTTTCATCACTCATTGGATCGCGACCTTTGAACCCTAATAAATCATTAACATCAATTCCTAATAAATTACAATAATAATTCTTTGATAAATATTCGTCAACAAATCTTTCAAAACCATCCCAATAATAAGATATATGTGCTTTATATTCTCTTTGAATGTCACCAATTAAACCATTTACATATGCGCCTATATCAATTGTTACAACCTCATCAATATTATCAGCATAAGATTGGAAATTTCTAATAACAGTATTATTAGATTCAACTTCATGATCTTTTAGTCCACCTTGAGCAAGTTCATTATTCATACGATCAATATGATACGTATAATTTTTAAGTTTTTCTGATTTTAATTCATCAAATGTTTTCATAACATCACTCCTATTATCAATAGTATAGCACACATTTTACATATATCAAATAATACTTCAATTATTTTACATTCTTATACTTTTTAAAAGTTATGCATTGTACATAACTATTTTTCTTCTATTCTATTAAATAATATACTTGATTCATTTAATTTAATATTTGTTTCTAAATTACCAAAGTCTAGTGTGTCAAAATCAATATTCTTGGTATTTAACATATTAAATACTTTATCACATGTATCAGGTATAAATGGTCTAAGTAATATTGTAGATATACGTATTCCTTCTAGTAAGTTATATAAAACAGTCTTAAGTCTATCACTCTTACTTTCGTCTTTAGCAAGTATCCATGGAGTAGTATCATCTATATATTTATTACATCTTTTTAATAATTCAAATATACTTTCAAGTGCCTCATTTACTTTTAATGAATCCATTTTTTCATATACTATATTAGGTAGTTCCTTAGCATATTCAACTACTGAATCATCAATGCTTTCATATACATTAGGATTAGTAACATTAGAATCAAAATACTTTTTACTCATGGCAATAGTTCTATTAACAAGATTACCATATGTATTTACAAGATCACTATTTGTTCTTGATATTAGTGCTTCTTCTGAAAAGTTACCATCATTACCAAAAGGTACTTCTCTTAAAACAAAATATCTAACAGCATCTACTCCATATGTATTAATATATTCTCTTGGATCTTTATAGTTACCAAATGATTTTCCTATTTTACCACCATTAATAATTAACCATCCATGACCAAATACTTGTTTAGGTAAATCTATTCCTAAACTCATACACATACATGGCCAAATAATAGTATGAAATCTTACTATTTCTTTACCAACTAAATGTAAATCAGCAGGCCAATACTTATTAAATTTCTCCATATCTTCTGGATAACCAAGTGAAGTAATATAGTTAGAAAGAGCATCTATCCATACATAAATAACATGTTTATCATCAAAAGTAACAGGTATTCCCCAAGTAAATGATGTTCTTGATACGCATAAATCAGATAAACCTGGCTTAATAAAGTTATTTAACATTTCATTCTTTCTACTAAGAGGAAGTATAAAGTTAGGATTCTCTTCATAAAACTTAACTAAATCATCTTGATATTTAGATAATTTAAAGAAATATGCTTCTTCACTTACTTCATGAACTTCTCTATGACAGTCAGGACACATACCATTTTCATCAAGCTGGCTTTCTGTCCAGAATGACTCACAAGGTGTACAATAAAGTCCTTTATATTCTCCTTTATAAATATCACCTTTATCATACATTTTCTTAAATATTTCTTGTACTCTTCTTTCATGATCACTATCAGTTGTTCTAATAAAGTAATCATATGAAATATTTAAACTTTTCCATAAATCCTTAGCATTATCAATAATAGGATTTACATATTCAATAGGACTAACACCAGCATCTTCTGCTTTCTTTTCAATTTTTTGACCATGTTCGTCAGTACCTGTTTGAAAGAATACATCATATCCTTTTAATCTTTTATATCTAGCAATTGCATCAGCTATAATAGTTGTATAACAATGCCCTATATGAAAGTTCGCACTTGGATAATATATAGGTGTTGTAATATAATATTTCTCTTTTTCCATTTCTTTTCCTCCTTAAAATAAAAAGTCATAAACTAAGGACGATTAAAACCGCGGTACCACCTTAATTCATGACTAACATGCAACTTAATATTTAACGCATAAATACGATTTGACTCCAGAACCATTTAAAAGAACCATCATATTAGTTTTCACCAAACACTAACTCTCTATAAATCAAGTATCTTCTTCTTTCCTTCTCCATCAATTACAATAGATTTTAACACAAAATGTATTAAATGTCTATACTAAAATTATTATAAACAACTATTAAATTTTTACTTTACATTTATTTACTTTTTTTAGGCATAAACTTTTCAGCAATTTTATATTTATCTCTATTTATTATATATAAATATCCAAAAATACTAAATACCACAGCGCCAACAAAATTAACTATTAAGTCTTTCATCGTATCATTAAGTCCTAAATCAAGATAACCGCCTTCAATTACAGTTTCTCCAGAATCTGAATAAATTATTGTCTTATTAATATTATCAACAATTATTGCTTTATTTTTACCATCAGGATTTAGCCATACAGAAGAAATCTTAGTAACCAATTTATCTTTTTGCATGTCACTTAACATAACTTTATCAATACTATATTCTAAAAATTCCCAAAGTACTCCTATTGTCATGGAAAAGCAAAAGGCTACTATTGTTAAATATAATGGAGATAAATTAAACTTCTCACTATTATTGTTACATAAATCAATTAATGAAAATCCAACAGCTGCACATAAGAATCCATTTAATGTATGAAGAACAGTATCAAAATGTTTGAATACTCCATAAAAATTTTGAATTTCACCAAGAACTTCTGAAGAGAATATGAAGAGTAAAATTATTATTTCAAAAATACTTGGAAGTTCAATTTTTAATTTTTTAGTTATAAAATATGGTATTAAAAATTGTATAAGAACAAGAATGCATAGAAAAGCATTCCAATAATTATGTAAAAATATTTGTCTTACCATGACTAATATAACAAGAAAACGAAGTAACAAATATACAACGAGTACTCCTTTTCTACTTTCTTTATATGCTTCTTTTATCTTTTTCATACTTCACCTACTTATAAAAATATTATATCAAAATAAAAGTCATATTAATATATATTAACATAACTTAAATATTATTAATTTTTAGAACCGCTACCTGTTAGTGTAACAGTTAATGTCTTTTCACTACCATTTCTACTTACTGTAATTTTAACTTTATCACCAATATCATATTTATATAATTGATATCTAAAGTATGAAGAATTGCTTACTTCAACATCGCCTACTTTTATTATTTTATCTCCTTTTTTAATTCCAGCTTTATCTGCAGGTCCATTACTTTCTACATATTCAACATAAAGTCCAGTTTCTCCACTAAAGAAGTTAGTTGCATCATAAATGCTTACTCCAATATATGGTCTTGATATTTTTTTCCCGCTTATAATCGTCTCTGCATTCTTTAATGCATCTTCAATTGGAATGGCAAATCCCATACCTTCTATTTGTGAACTAGCAAGTTTCATATTTGTAATCCCTATTACTTCACCATTAGCATTACATAAAGGGCCTCCACTATTTCCACTATTAATAGCTGTGTCTGTTTGAAGTACACTCATTACATAATTATCAACTTGAACCATTCTATTTTTACCACTTAGGATACCTCTTGTGACACTCCATGAATATATTGATGAGTCAACTGGTGTACCAACTGCGAATGTAGTATCTCCTATTCTCATATTTTTACTACTTCCTGTTGTTGCTACACTTATTACTTTATCTTTTTCAACAGCAAGAACAGCAATATCAGAATATTCATCATATCCAACTACATTTACTTTTTCTTCTTTATTATTTGTGAACACAACACTAACATCACTACCACCACTAATAACATGATAGTTTGTTAAAATATATCCATATTTTGAATCTGTTTTAAATACAAATCCACTTCCTGTTGAATATAGTTTTCCTCTTGTATAATTTTTAACTGTAACAACTGAGTCATAAATTTTTTCTACAGCATCAGCTATGCCAGAATCAGTAATAGTTACATCCTTTATAGTTTTAGTTGTTTCAACAACAAGATTTTTTAAATAAAATTCATAGAATATACCAAATACAAGTAGGCATGCACAAAATGTTATAACCGCATATGTAATTCCTTCTTTATGGCCTTTATTATGAGGCTTAGTATTAATTTTTACTTCACTTTCTTCTACATCAATTGTTTTCTTTTCCTTATCTTCTTTTTTCATCTCTCCACCTCTAAATAATATTTTATTTCTAAATTGTTAACTTTTTGTGAAAAATGTATTAATTTTTTATTAAATTTATTGTTAGCAATTATTATTTAATACATTATATATTATACCACATTTTTTAGAAACAAAATAAAAAACTAGTTAAACTAGTTATTTTAAATCATGGGGCGCAATATGAGAATCGAACTCATGCATAACGGGACCACAATCCGCCGTGTTAACCACTTCACCAATTGCGCCATGAACAAGGAGTATTATATCAAAATAGTTACAATATTTCAACACTTTCTCCTATTTTTTTTTACTATTTTTGAAATTTATTCATATTTCCATGTAAGTAATGAATATAAAGCATCTCTCATTCCATAATTGTAATATTCATCTTTAAAATATTCTGGATTTCTAGTATAAGTTCTAATTGTTTCAATAGTAATAACTGGATAAGAATATTTAAGTGAACATGAATTATTAATATGTTTATCAGTAGAAAGTCTTCCTGTTTTACTACTCATAACAAATCCATTAGCAAGTTCTGCCATAAAGTCAGTAACTGATCCATCATTTCCTTCGCCAACTTCTTCAGAAGATAATCCATAAACTGTATATTTATTAATTTTTGCTATGTCTTTAGCAAATTTACTTGTTATTTTATTAAATTCATTTGATAAATTTGGTTTACCTGCATAGATAACTCTACCCTGACTATGCAAATTAATATATGCATATACATTTTTATAGTGTTTTAACATGAAGTACATTGACGCTTTCGTTTCCGGTTCACTTCCAAGTTCCTCCCCACCAAAGTAAGCAGTTTTACTATAACTCTTTTTTAACAAAACATTATATAAAAGTTTTTTGCCTTTAAAATATAATCCTGCATTTTGAACTGGATAGTTTCTATTTAAGTCAACACCATTAGCATTGCTTTTTATATTTTCAAAATCTATATTGTCCTTATTTCGATACATCCATAAGCTTTTATTATTTAAAGAATCAACACCAAAATTATATACTTCATAACCATCTGGATTCATACATGGAATAATAGCTAATTTAACAGACTTTAGCAAGGAAATAGTTTCTTTATCGCCTGATTCATAATTATTAACAATTTCACTTATAAACTTAGTTAAAATAAGTGTATTCGCTATCTCAGCAGCATGAACATTAGCATCTAAATATAAAACTTTTTTTCCAGTACCAATCTCTATGCCATATATATTTCTTTTATCAGCAGATTTACCAATAATTTCAACATTAACAATATCGCTATTATTTATATTCTTAATAATATCTTCAATTTCACTATAATGCAACTTACTATCAAAATCATAATCAATATAATTATATTTACCATTTGATTTCATATAGTTTGCCTTTTGATCAAGAATGGCTTTATAGCTCTCAATATTCATACCATTTGTAAATATTGTATCAATAGCTGAGTCATGATCTGATTCTATGTTATCAGTAATTAATGATTTGTAATTATTTGAATTTGGATTTTTAACAACATTATTTGATTCATCTTTTTTAAAAAACGTCTTAATAACAATAAATAAGACTAGAAAAACACATATGAAAAATAATATAATTCTATATTTCTTTTTTAATCTTCTTCGTTTCTTGACTGTTGGCATATAATATCCTCCTACTATATTTTATCATAAATATTTGAAAATTGTTAGAAAGTAAAATAAAAAGACATAATATGTACATATCTGTCTTTTTTTATGCAAAAAAAAATTGGCAACTTGCTATCTTCGCTTACACTATTTTCGCCGTTAAAGTGCTTAACTTCTCTGTTCGGTATGGGAAGAGGTGTATCCACTTTGCTATCGTCACCAATTAAAGGTATTATACCATAATTGTTCTCTGGAAACAAGATAATGTGATAATTTTTTATCAAATTAATATAAATGATTAAATTGTCGATCTATTAGTATTAGTCAGCTCAACATATCACTATGCTTACACATCTAACCTATCAACCTTGTCGTCTACAAGGGATCTTATATCTTGAAGATAAAGAAAACTCATCTTGGAGAGGGCTTCTCGCTTAGATGCCTTCAGCGATTATCCCTTCCGAACATAGCTACTCTGCACTGCCACTGGCGTGACAACAGATACACCATCGGTTCGTCCTTTCCGGTCCTCTCGTACTAGGAAAAGCACTCCTCAATTTTCTAACGCCCACTACGGATAGAGACCGAACTGTCTCACGACGTTCTGAACCCAGCTCGCGTGCCGTTTTAATGGGCGAACAGCCCAACCCTTGGAAGCGATTCCACCTCCAGGATAC
>ENA-OOQO01000932-OOQO01000932.1-human-gut-metagenome-genome-assembly--contig:-NODE-932-length-16073-cov-1.564490_pt1 | contig 16073 bp, 9 predicted proteins | sample MGYA00241088_ERZ501162 | MGnify/ENA primary metagenome ERZ501162 (study PRJEB25962, sample SAMEA2042497) | human gut metagenome | biome: human gut; feature: human-associated habitat; material: faeces... | reverse complement strand
ATTTTCAGACAGACTCACCTTTCCGGGCACGGACGCAACGAAAATGATGCGGAGCATGCCTGGCATATGGCGATTATGGCGTATCTTTTAAAAGAGTATGTGAACGAACCGGTTGATATTGCGAAAGTAATGCTTATGTGTCTGATTCACGATATTGTCGAAATTGATGCGGGGGATACCTATGCGTATGATGAGGAAGCGTTAAAGTCGCAGAAAGCCCGTGAAGATGCAGCGAAAGAAAGAATTTTTTCTATTTTGCCGGAGGAGCAAAAAGAAGAGTTTATGGCACTTTTCGACGAATTTGAAGAGTTTGCCACGCCGGAGTCGAAGTTTGCCCATGCGATGGATAATTTGCAGCCACTTATGTTAAATAACAGCAACGATGGCGGAGACTGGCGAAGGCATGAGGTCTGCGCAGAGCAGGTGTACGGCAGACAAAATAAAACACGTCTTGGCTCGGAGAAGCTATATGAAATTACGAAACAGATTATCGAAGAAAATATTGAGAAGGGAAATATCAAACGCTGATGCTAATTTGTTGACTGGATTTGAAAAAGCAACAAATGCAGTCAACCATTTTCTTGGTAAGCGTTGACCGTAAAAAGAGTTTTAATAAAATAGGTCAAAAAAATAATGAAAATAAATGACTGCTTTTGTAATAATGTTAATTTCAGTCAACAAATAAATTGAAAAGGTTGACCTAAATTAGAAAAAAACGAAAACAGGTCAAATAAAAACGCAAATAGGGATGACTGTAAATGAAGTTTTTTCAAATCAAGTCAACAGGAAGATTGTTATTGTAGAAAAATTTATATATCTTATGATATTCTGAATTTTGAAATAAAAATATTGATGGATAATAGATGTTTGACATAATTCTAGTTTGATGTTAATATAGTGATAGAAAAAGTGCTACCGATAGACGGTTAGCCTGATATTATTTCGTCAAAAATAACTGCAAGTTCATCAGACTGGGCGGTTATTTTTGTGTTTTATCATTGCTCTTAGAACCAACGGTATAACCAAGAGCAAAGCAAGTAATACATAAGCTGATTATGGCTATAAAGAGTCCGTTGTAAGCATAAGCACAATCCTCCTCATGAGGTTTCCGCAAAATTTTTCTGCGGAATTACGGAAAACAAAAAAGTGCTAACGAACAATTGATACAAACTACTCAACAAAAATATCGACCTTCCCCCCTTTTTATGTTATAATAACTCATTATGACTTAGGAAGGGGGCTTTTTGCATATGAACAAAGACAAGAAAAATGTTTGTATCGGGTTGTTAGCACATGTGGACGCAGGAAAAACAACGTTGTCAGAAGCCCTTTTGTATCAGGCGGGAGTGTTGAAAAATCCGGGACGTGTGGACAAGGGGGATGCCTACTTAGATACATTTGCGATGGAAAAAGAGAGAGGAATCACGATTTTTTCCAAGCAGGCAGTTTTTTCGTGGGAGGATATGCAGGTGACGTTGTTGGATACGCCGGGGCATATTGATTTTTCGGCGGAGATGGAGAGGACATTACAGGTTCTTGATTATGCCGTGTTAGTAATTAGCGGACCGGATGGGGTGCAGGGGCACACACAGACACTGTGGAAACTTTTGGAAAAATATCAGATTCCAGTTTTTCTTTTTGTGAATAAAATGGACCAGCCGGGAACGGAAAAAGAATTTATTTTAGGGGAACTTCAGGCAAAATTAAATTCTTCGGTGACAGATTTTTCAGATTTACAAAGTGAAGAATTTTATGAACAGGTTTCTCTTTGCGAAGAAGAAATGCTGAATCAGTATTTAGAACAGGGAGAAGTGAAAGTTTCGCAGATCGCAGAAAAAATCAGCGAGAGAAAGATTTTTCCTTGTGTGTTTGGTTCGGCACTGCGGATGGAAGGCGTTAAGCATTTACTGGAGGTAATGCAGACATTCCTTTTTGAGCCATCTTACGATGAGGTGTTTGGGGCAAAAGTGTTTAAAATAATGCGTGATGATAAGGGAGCCAGACTCACTTATGTTAAAGTGACCGGAGGGCAGTTAAAACCTCGTATGGAACTGTCCGATAAAAAGGGTGAGTGGACAGAAAAAATTAATCAAATCCGTGTGTACTCCGGAAGCCGTTTTGAGACTGTGGCACAAGCAGTTCCGGGTATGATTTGTGCACTGACGGGGCTTACAAAGACGTATCCCGGTGAGGGACTTGGAGCAGCATTTGACAGCGGCGCACCGGTATTGGAGCCGGTATTGACTTACCGCATTTTATTTCCGGATGGAGAAGAACCGGCAAAAATGCTTCCAAAACTTCGTGAGATTGAGGAAGAGGAACCGGCGCTTCACATTGTCTGGAATGAAGAATTACAGGAAATTCATGCGCAGGTGATGGGAGAAGTGCAGATTGAAATTATTAAGCGGTGGATTTTGGAGCGGTATGGTGTTTGTGTCACATTTGGAACCGGCAACATTGTTTACAAAGAGACGATTTGCGAGCCGGTCGAGGGTGTCGGGCATTTTGAGCCGCTCCGCCATTATGCGGAGGTACATCTGTTGCTGGAGCCCGGGGAGCGGGGCAGTGGATTGCAATTTGCCGCTTGCCGTGGGGAGCGGTGTTCAGATTTCGACAGACTGCAGTGAAGATAAGTTGGACAAAAACTGGCAGCGGCTGATTTTGACGCATTTGGCAGAAAAAGAACATAAAGGTGTGCTTACGGGAGCCGGACTTACCGATGTAAAACTTACATTAATTGCCGGCAGAGCGCATAATAAACATACCGAGGGCGGAGATTTCCGTGAGGCGACTTATCGTGCCGTGCGTCAGGGACTGATGCAGACAAAATCGGTATTGTTAGAGCCGTATTATGAATACCGACTTATTGTGCCGGAAACGTCAATTGGACGGGCGATGACAGATATTGAGCGCATGGCGGGGAGTTTTACCCTGCAGCAGAATTTACCGCAGACAAATGGCGAAGGGGCACAACCGATGGCAGTTCTTACCGGAGAAGCTCCTGTCAGTACCATGCGGGATTATACGCAGGAAGTCACCGCCTACACAAAAGGACATGGACAGTTGTTCTGCTCGCTTTTAGGATATCGTCCGTGCCACAATGCAGATGAGGTAATTGCCGCAAAACAATACGATGCCGACCATGATGTGAAAAATCCGAGTGGTTCGGTATTCTGTGCACATGGTGCCGGATTTTTTGTTCCATGGAATCAGGTGTTTGACTATATGCATATTGATACGTCAAAACGGGCAAACAGAGATTCTTCTGAAATGGAAAATGACGTGACAGAGAAAAAAGAGCCGAAAAAGCAGGAAGAAGAATGGCTGGATGTATCAGAGATTGATTCCATTTTGGAAAGAAGTTCTTTTGCCAATCGTAAGCAGGGGGTTGTTTCACACAAAGGAATTTCTGCAAAGCGGGTAAGTTCTGTCAAAGAAAAGCCGGTTGGTTTGTCAAAGCCAAGAAAAAAACAGATGCCGGATGTTAATTACCTGCTGGTTGATGGGTATAATATTATCTTTGCATGGGAAGAATTGAAAGTGCTGGCGCAAACCGACATTGCGGCGGCAAGAGGAAAGCTGATGGATATCCTGTGTAATTATCAGGGTTTTCATAAATGTGAGTTGATTTTAGTGTTTGATGCATACCGTGTGGTAAATCACAAGACAGAAATTTTGGATTATCATAACATTCATGTGGTTTACACAAAAGAGGCGGAAACGGCAGACCAGTACATTGAAAAGTTTGCTCACGAAAATGGTAAAAAATATCGTATCACCGCTGCGACATCCGATGGTTTGGAGCAGATTATCATTCGCGGAGCCGGGTGCAGGCTTTTGTCTGCCAGAGATTTTGAGGCGGATGTGAAACGCTCAGAGCAGGCGATACGGGAAATTTTAAAAGATCAATAAGAATTGGAGGAATGACAAATGGCAGCAATTGAAATAACGAAGGAAAATTATGAAGCAGAAGTATTACAGTCGGACAAACCGGTACTGTTAGATTTTTGGGCATCCTGGTGTGGACCATGCCAGATGGTATCACCGGTAATTGAGCAGATTGGAGAGGAAAATGATTCGATCCGCGTCGGTAAAGTAAATGTGGATGAACAGGGTGAACTTACGATGCAGTTTCGTGTCGTGTCGATTCCGACATTGGTTGTTATGAAGGGTGGAGAAGAGGTAAACCGAATTGTTGGGGCTGCCTCGAAAAGCGAAATTTTAGCAATGCTGTAAAAGCAAAAGAAGGGGGAGTAAAAAATGACAGCGAAAAAGAAACGATTGCTTTTCATGGTGCTTGGCGTTTGTTTGTGTGCACTTATTGCGGTGTTGATAGGGGAGAGGGCAATATCAGACAATAAAAAAGAATACGCAGAAAGATGCAGTGAATTCGCTGGGATTTGGACAGATAAGGATAAGACGATATCTCTTGAGATACAGCGGGTGACAAGTGAGGCTATTTTCTTTTCTTTAGATGAAAAAAACAATCGACTGTTTTCTGGAAGAGCAGTAGGGGATGAAACCTATGAATTCACTTATAATTCGACGGGGAACATGTATCGGATGTCAATCCGGCCGGGAACGGAAAATAAGCTGACAATTCAGTTGTTAGACAAAAAGGTCAGATTAAATTTCCCGGGTGGAGGAATGAAAAAACAGAAACCGCCAAGATTTAATGGCATGCTGACGAAAAAAACGTCATTGGTGAATCAAAAGGCTTATTCGCTTTCCGATTATTTGGGAACAAAAAAGGAGCCAGCGAGAGCATTGAATCGGTATTGCTCGTTTAGCCGGTTAGAGGATGGCACGATATGGCGGGTGCATACGCTGCTCGACGAAACAGGGGAATATTTTAAAACGGATTTATTGGGAATTACCATGAATTCAACATTGTCTGAGTGTAAGAGGACACTTGGAAGGATGATATCTGAGCAGACACTTGTTTGGAAAGGAATACGGAGACAGTATGAAAATGACAAGTATGTCAGCACCATTGTAACCAATGAATTTGGTGTTATAATAGAAATGGATTGTCAGCTTAAGAATCTGCCCGGAGCAAAGAGAGAAGGGGAATTTATACTGAAAGGAAATTCCTTGTATCGGTTTGCCGGGGATTATACTGGCGGAATAAAAATTACGATACCGGCAAAATGTAACCGGATTTCTTCGCATGCTTTTGATGCAGGAGAATATGGGTATTCACTCAATGAAAAGCGGAAATATACAAGGAACATTACGATTCCCAAAAAAGTATTTGTTGAAGAGGATGCGTTTGCAAATTGTGGTTCTCTTACGATAACGATTGCAGAGGGAACGACGAAAATAACGAAAAAAGCGTTTGCCCATATGGTTTCAGAAGAGTCCATGATGAAAAAAGTTAAGTGGGTAGAGGTAAATCTGCCTTCTTCCCTTGAAGTGGTGGAAGAGGGAGCGTTTGCTTTGGGAGAGTCCACAGACAAACTGCGCAGATTCTGGCAGATATATTCCTGGGATTCTGAGAGAATACCGGTACGTATAAATACCTTAAAGATAATGAGAGAATTTACACTTACATATATAGGAGATAATGCGTTTTGGGGAATTGATATGGATGGACTTCCACCAGGACTAACCTATCTGGGGACTAATTATACGGTTCAGCTGTATAGTTCGGGTTATGATTCCGATAGTAAGCTTGCGCTGCCCGTCTCGTTGAAAAAACTAAAATCTCATACCATTTATCTGTTGGATACTTTGGATAAACTGTATCTGCCAGATGATTTGGAGATTTTAGAGGATGATGCAATTTTTGGAGGCAGTGTACAGCAATTTGTATATAAAAGTGGATTAAATAAATTCAAACAGGAAAAAACATTTGGACAGTGGATTCGTTCCAAAGATGGCAGTGTCCTTTGCACAACAAATGTGATACAATATAATTCGAGATTAAAAAAGATGGAAATGGCATCGGGTGATTTTGAAAAACTACCTAATGAATATTACGAGAAATATAAAAAGAATTGTATTGTAGTGAAAGTGCCGGAAGGTGTTAAGGAAATTTGGGGAATGGCAAACCTTTCAACTTATGAGAAGGTAATTCTTCCGAAATCGTTAAAGAAGGTTAATGTTGAAGGAATTTTCTCAGATTTAACCGGACGAGTAGTGTTTCTTGGCGATAAAGTTCCGGAGTTTACAGGCGAATGCGATGTGAACCCGGGTAATGGGTTTGAAATCCGTGTAAAAAAGGGACTAGAGCGAAAGTTGCTTCGGGCATTAAAAGAACATTTTTTGATGTCAAGTGATACGCTGAAAAGATATATTACAACTTTTTGACAAAACAAAGAATTAAACTATAATAGAATGTTGGGGGATAATCAAATTTTGAATTTTAGACCCTGGGCAGTATAAGATAGAATGGAGGAAAAAAAAGAAATGAAACAATTGGTAAAGGGAATTGTCTTTGCGGCAGCAGCACTTATGCTTATGCAGGCACCGCAGGCACAGGCAAAGGTAAAAGTAAAAAAGGTAACGGTAAAGAGTAATTATGGAAGTAGTGTCCATGTTGCGGTTGGAAAAAAAGTGAAACTTACAACGACTGTGAAAGTATCACCGAATAAGTCGGCAAATAAAAAAGTTTCCTATAAATCTTCCAATAAAAAGATTGCAACGGTTTCATCATCAGGATATGTGAAAGGAATCAAAACCGGAAAATGTAAAATTACCGTGACATCCAAAAAGAATAAAAAGAAGAAAGCAAAAATTACGGTAACGGTCGTAAAGAAAGTAACATCCGTTGCGATTGAAAAGCCGAAAAATCAGTTATATGTAGGAAACAGTCTGACTCTGAAAGCGACTGTAAAACCGGCAAGTGGAAGCTATAAAAAGGTAACTTGGTCATCTTCGGACAAAAAGATTGCGACAGTTACAAAAGCCGGTGTGGTAAAAGGAATCAAAGCGGGAAACGTCACAATCAAAGCAACTTCTGTGGAGGGAAGTAAAAAAACAGCAAGTTTGAAAATGACTGTGATGGCAACCAACAGTGTCGGCATTGCCTCTGTGGAGGTGCTTAGCAACGATGTTGTCCGGGTATCTCTGGATAAAGCGAAGGCATTGACAAACAAACAATTTAAAATAGAAGGAAAGCGCTATTCTTATGGAACATATAACCGCACCTATTCCGTGGCAAGTATTCGTAACTATGATAATCGTACCTATGATATTAAGCTGACGGATGATTATAATGTAGAAAAAGATTCCTATGTCCGCGTCACAATCTCGGATTTGCCGGGTAATGGCGTAAAAACAATGGAAGCACAGGCGTTGTTTACCAAATTAAGCGAGCCAAAAGAAGAAAAATGGCTTGGCGTCGTTGGCGATGAGTGGAACAAAACAGTGGATTTAAGCGAGTACGGCTGTGGAAATCTTTCCTATCAGATTACGGGTGAGATTCCGGGAATTACCCGTAAAATTAAAAATAATGAAATCACATTTTCTGGGACATTGACAACTGTGACCGTGGGAACGGATATTACCATTAAGGCAACCGATGAAATGGGTACGAAGTTCACAAAAGTGATTCATGTGTATATTGGAAACGAATCTGCTATCGTGGCGAAAGCAGAGGATATGACGGTTGTGACCGGTACCCAGTTAGATGCAGTTCCATTTCTTGAGGTTCTTGGCGGCAGCGGTTCTTACAGCTATTCTGCAATCTCTCTGCCGGCAGGTTTGAAGATGGATGCGGAAACAGGAACGCTTAGTGGTAAAGTGTCCGGTGTTGGCGAATACCGTGTGCAGATTACGGTAAGTGATGAGAAAAATACAAACCGCATGGTTGAAACTTCTGCCCTTATCCGGGTGGCTGACCAAAGAAGAGTTGCCGGTCTTGTAGTAGATGAGAAAGGAGCGCCGGTAGAAGGTGTTTCTATCGTCTGCGAGAATTTGACGGATGGCAGCATTTTTTCTTCGACAACGGATGAAAAAGGAAATTATGTTGTAAATGTCGGCGAGGGAACCTATCAGATTACGGCTTCGCTCGGCGAAAGAAAAGATGCCGTATACCAGTTTACAATTGGTTCCGGCGGAAGAGAACTTAATTTTACATTATAATAAATTGTAGTAGAAAGGAATTATTTTATGCTTGCAAAAATCGTAAGAGAATGTTATGGCAAAGAAATCAGTGAATGCGGGAAGGAAGAACTTTATCATGCTCTGCTTACGCTGGTGCAGAAAAAGGCAGGGGAAAAGGAAGAGAATACAGGAAAGAAGAAACTGTATTACATATCAGCAGAGTTTTTGATTGGAAAACTGCTCAGTAATAACCTGATTAATCTTGGCATTTACGAGGAAGTAAAAAAAGAACTTTCCGATGCCGGTAAAAGTCTTACAGATTTAGAAGAATACGAGCCGGAGCCATCACTTGGCAACGGTGGTTTAGGAAGACTGGCAGCCTGCTTTTTAGATTCCATTGCGACGCTTTCTCTGCCGGGTGATGGTGTCGGATTAAATTATCACTACGGTCTGTTCCGTCAGGAATTTAAGAACAGAAAACAGATGGAAGAGCCAAATCCATGGATGAATAAGGACAGCTGGCTGATTCGCAGTGACAAATCTTTTACGGTTTCTTTTGGCGGTTTCGATGTGAAAGCATCGTTGTATGATATTTTGGTGACCGGCTACGAGAGCCGGACGAACCGCCTTCACTTGTTTGATTTGGATTCTGTGGATGAAACGATTGTTCATGATGGAATTGAATTTGACAAGGAAGATATACGAAAAAATCTGACCTTATTTTTGTATCCGGATGATTCTGATGACAAAGGCCGTCTTTTGCGCGTGTACCAGCAGTATTTTATGGTAAGCTGCGGTGCACAGCTGATTCTTTCGGAAGCAAAGGACAGAGGCTGTAATCTGCATGACCTTGCAGACTATGCGGCAATTCAGATTAATGATACGCATCCATCCATGGTGATTCCGGAATTGATTCGCCTTTTGACAAAAGAGGGAATCCCATTTGATGAAGCAGCAGAAATTGTAACAAATACATGCGCCTATACGAATCATACGATTTTGGCAGAGGCACTGGAAAAATGGCCAATGTCATTTATCGAAGAAGTGGCACCGGCGATTGTTCCGATTATTCAGAAATTAAATGAGAAAATAAACGCACAGTATCACGATGAAAAAGTAGCGATTATTGATGGAGAAAATCGTGTTCATATGGCACATATGGATATTCATTTTTCACACAGTGTCAACGGTGTTGCTTATCTTCATACAGAGATTTTGAAAAATACGGAACTGCATAATTTTTATACCTTGTATCCGGAAAAATTCAATAACAAAACCAACGGTATTACATTCCGCCGCTGGCTGCTTCATGCAAATCCACTGCTTTCTTCCTTCTTGTCGGAAACGATTGGAGATGGCTACAAGAAAGATGCGGAGAAATTAAATGCACTTTTGGATTACCGCGATGACAAAGCAGTTTGCCGAAGATTATTAGAAATTAAAGACGCAAATAAAAAAGCACTTGCTTCTTATTTGAAGCAGACACAGGGAATCAAATTGTTAGACAATGCGATTTATGATATCCAGATTAAGAGACTGCATGAGTACAAGAGACAGCAGTTAAATGCGTTGTATGCAATTCACAAATATTTGGAAATTAAGTCAGGTAAGATTCCAAAGCGTCCGATTGTTCTTTTGTTTGGCGCAAAGGCAGCACCGGCGTACGTTATTGCCAAAGATATTATTCATTTGATTTTGTGCTTGCAGCGTCTGATTGAAAAAGACCGTAAGGTGAGAAAACATCTGCAGGTTGTTATGGTAGAAAACTACAACGTCACAAAGGCTGAAAAACTGATTCCGGCATGTGATATTTCGGAGCAGATTTCGCTTGCCTCAAAAGAAGCAAGTGGTACCGGCAACATGAAGTTTATGTTAAATGGTGCAGTTACTTTGGGAACCGAGGATGGTGCTAATGTGGAAATTCATGAGCTTGTCGGCGATGATAACATTTATGTTTTTGGAGAGGACAGTGATACGGTAATTGCCCGCTATGAGCGTGGAGATTACTGCTCAAAAGATTATTATGAAAAAGATTCGGAGTTAAAAGAAGCCGTTGATTTCATTGTCAGCAAAAAAATGCAGAAACTTGGTGACAAGACGATGCTTACAAGACTTTATAACGAGTTATTGAATAAAGACTGGTTTATGACATTCCCGGATTACAGAGCGTATGTGGCAGCCAAAGAAAAAGCCTATGCGGATTATGAAAACAGGGAAGAATGGGCAAAGAAAATGCTTGTCAACATTTCAAAAGCAGGTTTCTTTTCCTCTGACCGCACGATTTCGCAGTACAACGATGAAATCTGGCACCTGTCAGAAGGTACCAAGTAAGGAAGGAATATTTAAATAACCCCATCCCTGGCGTGTGTGGGGGAGAGAAAGATCCGTGCTGGAGTTTTTCAGCCGGATTTTTGTCTCTCTTGGGCTCATGGAAGGATATTTACTTAAAAGCAGGGCAATGGCACCGCTGACAATTGGTGTGGACATGGAGGTGCCGCTTTTCTTTGAGTAGAGAGAGCCATTTGTTTTGTCGGGAGGGCAGCAGCTGATAATATGAGAACCGGGCGCAACGACGTCCGGTTTTTTGATGCAGGAAAACGTAGGACCTGCGCCGGAGTGAGAGGAAGGAATTACATCGGTTCTTTCGGCAAAATCATACGAGCCAACGGTGATAATTTTTCGGGAGTTGCCGGGCGCGCTAATAGTCTGCGGGTCAGGTCCCTTACCGGCCGCAGCAACCACGATAATACCGGCATCCCAAAGCTGATTAACTTTGCGGACAAAAGCACTGTCTTCGGGATAGGCATGCCGGTCATTGGTACCAATGGAAATATTAACAATGCGGATTTTTAAGCGCTCCTGATTTTTAAGAATCCACTGAAGCCCATTCATGATGTCATGAATGGTGCCGTTGCCTTTACTGTTTAACACTTTAACCCCAATTAGATTTGCCTGCGGTGCGATGCCTTTGTATTTTCCATGAGAAAAGGTTCCTGCTCCGGCGGCAATCCCTGCAACGTGGCTTCCGTGGCCGTTGTCGTCATAAGGCGCAGGCTTTTGATAGAGAGCATCGTACCATCCGGTGATGCGTGAGCGGTAATCCGGATGCGGAAAAAGTCCGGTGTCAACAATCGCAATCCCGATGCCCTTTCCTAAAATTCCTTGTTTATGCACTGCTTCTGAAAAAACCGCTTTACGAACTCGATTCATCTGCTGACTTCCTCCGTAACTGTATATTGGTAATATATGCATTTTGTGACGAATCGTGTCGATTCAATAATTTTTTAAATAAATGGTTGACCGTTGGTCATTTTTGTGTTACACTGCATATAGTTAAAGTGACTGATGGTCATTTTTGAAATTTTTTATCAAAAAGTAGGAGGCGTGCACGATGGTAATTAAGTTTGGCAAATGGCTTACCAGACACAAAGCAGTTGTCCTGATTATCGCATTTTTATTGTTAATCCCTGCGACAATTGGTTATGTGTCAACGCGAATTAACTATGACTTGTTAAGTTATCTTCCGAACTCCCTTGAGACAGTATCCGGACAGGATACGATGGTAGATGAGTTCGGGATGGGAGCCTTTTCCATGGTTGTTGTAGAAGACATGGAGAAAAAGGACATTGTAGCTCTCAAAGAAAAATTGAAAAAAGTAAATCATGTGGAGGATGTCATCTGGTATGATGATGCAATGGATATCACAGTTCCGACAGAGATGCTCCCGGATAAACTTCGAGAGGGCTTGTTTAATGGAAACGCAACGATGATGATTGCCTTGTTTGACAATACAACATCGGCAGATTCAACGATGGATGCGATTACCGAGATGCGTGGTATTGTAAAGAAACAGGCATTTATCAGTGGTATGAGCGGTGTCGTTACCGATATTAAAAATCTGGCGATGGCAGAGATGCCGATTTATGTTGTTGTAGCAGCGGTGCTTTCGCTTCTCATTTTGTTACTGACGATGGATTCCCTGGTAACACCATTTATCTTTTTGCTTGGTATCGGTATGGCGATTGTCTATAACATGGGAACGAATATGGTATTTGGAGAAATTTCCTATATTACTCAGGCGCTGACAGCGATTTTACAGCTTGGTGTAACGATGGATTATTCCATTTTCCTTTTGGAAAGTTATGAAGCCAATAAAGTCAGGTATGACGGGGATAAAAACCGTGCAATGGCACATGCGATTTCCAATACATTTACTTCCGTTACCAGTAGTTCGATTACAACAATTGCCGGATTTGCTGCACTTTGTTTCATGACCTTTAAATTAGGTATGGATTTAGGTCTTGTTATGGCAAAAGGTGTTATCATCGGCGTTATCGTATGTTTGACTGTTTTGCCGGCTTTGATTCTATGCTTTGATAAAGCAATCGATAAAACCACCCATAAGAATCTAATTCCAAATCTCGATGGTTTATCGAAAAAGATTGTAAAGGGATGGCCGGTTGTCTTAGTATTATTTTTAGTGTTACTGGGACCTGCGATGTACGGAAACAGCAATTACGAAATTTACTATGATATTGCGGGGGCACTTCCACAGTCACTGGATTCTGCCGTTGCAAATAAAAAACTCGAAGAGAAATTTAATATGAACAGCACCCATATCGTATTGATGAAAAATGGTATGGCATCCAAAGAAAAGAGTGAAATGTTAAAGAAAATTGAGGATGTGAAAGGTGTTAAATGGGCACTCGGAATTGATTCCTTTAAGGGGGTCAGCGTTCCAAGCAGTATGATTCCGAAGAAACTGGAATCTAAACTAAAGAGTGATAACTATGAGATTGCCTTTGTCTGCTCCGACTATAAAGCAGCAACAGACGAGGTAAATTCACAGATTGCTGATATAAATAAGATTGTTAAGAAATACAGCAAAGATTCGATGGTGATTGGTGAGGCACCATTGACAAAGGATTTGCAGGATGTAACCGATATCGACTTAGTAAATGTAAACTATGTTTCGGTTGCTGCGATATTCCTTATAATTCTCATTACCTTTAAGTCCATTTTGATTCCGGTCATTTTGGTTATGGTAATTGAGTTTGCGATATTCTTAAATATGTCAGTGCCATTTTATACACACGAGTCGCTGCCGTTTGTGGCAAGTATCGTAATCGGTACGATTCAGCTCGGTGCGACTGTAGATTACGCAATTTTGATGACGAGCCGTTATCATAAAGAGCGTGTGGTACGAAGAAAGAGTAAGAAGGAAGCAATCGATATTGCACACAAGACTTCAATTAAGTCCATTATGATAAGTGGTATGTGTTTGTTTGCTTCAACATTCGGCGTGACGATGTCGTCAAGTATTGATATGATTAAGTCAATTTGTACGTTGTTGTCCCGAGGGGCAGTAATTAGTACAATCGTTGTTATTCTTGTTCTGCCGGCGATGCTGACAGTGTTTGATAAATGGATTTGCAAGACCACATGGGATATGCGGAAAATTGATTATTAGTTTGGAGGGACGATGACTATGAATAAGAAATTGAAAAAAACTTTACAATGTACAATGTGTGCTGTGCTTAGTTTTGGTATGGTAGTGTGCAACAGCTCCTTTGTAGAAGCGAAAAAAATCAAAAAACAGGAATCAGTTTATGTTAATGCAGCAGCCGATGGGTCGGTATCCAAGATTACCGTATCGGACTGGCTGAAGGGCGCAAATGAAACAACCGGAACCATTAATGATATTTCCGATTTGAAAAACATCTCAAATGTCAAAGGAGATGAGACATTCAAACAGAATGGTAAGGACGTTGACTGGAGCGGCGCCGGAAAAGATATTTACTATCAGGGTGAATCGGATGAAAAACTTCCGGTTGATATGAAGATTACTTACAAATTGGATGGAAAAGAAATCGCAGCAAAAGATATGCTTGGTAAAAGCGGTAAAGTGGAAATCCATGTTAGCTATACGAATAAGTCTAGCCGGAAGAAAAAAATTGATGGTAAAGAAACAACAATTTATACACCATTTGTTATGGTGACCGCAATGGTTCTCTCTTCTGACCATTTTGAAAATGTCGAAGTGGATAATGCAAGAGTAGTCAATGATGGTGATAATCAGATGATTATTGGCATGGGCGTTCCCGGAATGGCTGAGAACTTAGATTTGAGTGATGATATGGCAGATAAAATCCCATCCGATTTTACGGTAACAGCCGATGCAAAAGATTTTACAATTGGTAATACATTTACCTACGGAAGTGCAAGTCTTTTGAATGATTTGGATTTAGACGATGTAGATGAGTTAGATGATTTGGAAGAAAAACTGAATGATTTGACCGATGCTTCTGACAAATTAGTTGATGGTTCCGATGATGTGTATGATAATTTGAAATTGTTTGACAGCAAAATGGGAGAGCTTAACACTTCTGTGAAGAAATTCCAGAAAGAGGGCGTAAACCAGTTGGCAAATGGGATCAGCACACTGGCAAAAGGTGCTCCGACATTAGTAAAAGGCGTTACCGATTATGCAAATGGTGTAACAACATTTGCAAAAGGAACTGCAAGTTATGTAGATGGCGCAGCAAAAATTACAAATGGATGTGCCCTGCTTTATAAATCCGTAAAGGATATTCCGACTCAGATTCAGAGTTTTGACACCGGCTTGAAGACCTACACTGGCAGTGTTGACAAGCTTGGTTCAAAACAGAATGTTACAGCACTGAAATCCGGAGCAAAAGCGGTTAGTGATGGTGTGACATCGTTAAATACCAATCTGGCAAGTTTGGAAAAAACGTATGAGACTACGGATTTACTGTTAAAGAAATTGAAAGCGACCGGTGCTGACGCAACAACAGTTGCAACGTTAGAGCAGGTACTTGCCGGACAGAAACAGGCAATTCAGGCAATGAAACAGGCAACTTCCACAACCGGTGATTTAAAAGTTGGTGCTGAAAAAGTATCCGGCAGCGTAGCAACAGTAATGGACAGCTTGGATAAATTGTCTGCAAACTCCTCAACTTTGACAGAAGCTTCTACAAAATTAAAAACCAGTATGCCGACATTGGTTTCCAGTGTGAAGACATTGAAAGAGGGCGGCGATACACTGGCAAAGAACAATAAGAAGTTAAAGAGTGCGTCAAAGAAACTTGTGAAATCCGGAAAGACATTGAAAAAGAGCATTAAAACGGTAGGCAGCGGTGTGAAGAAGTTAGACAAGGGAAGCAAATCCTTAAAGAGTGCTGCCGGAAAATTGTCAACAGGTGTTGGCAAACTGGATACAGCGAGTGGTAAACTGAAAGATGGAAGCAAGAAATTAGCCGATGGAATGAGCGAGTTTAATAAGGATGGTATTGAAAAAATCAATGACACATATGAAGATGATGTCAAAGGTTTGATTGACCGTCTGAAAGCCGTTTGTGAAGTTGGAAAAGATTATAAGAGCTTCAGTGGTCTTCACGGTTCTATGAATGGTGAAGTGAAATTTGTCATTGAGACAGCAGCCATTGAAAAAGAGGACTAGGTGATTTTGTATGGGAAAATTGGATGATAAGAAAAAGCAAAAGAGAGATTCTCTGCTGATGGCAGCATTTACTCTATTTACGCAGAAGGGAATAAATGACACATCCATTTCCGATATAGCTAAAAAGGCAAATATGGCAAAAGGAACATTTTATCTTTATTTCAAAGATAAATTTGATATCCGCGACAAATTGATTGCGGATAAGGCGAGACAGGTGTTTTGCCGTGCATTAGAGGAGATGAACCGGGTGCAGCTGGATTCATTGGAAGACCATGTAATCTTTTTGATTAATTCTGTTATTAATCAATTGAACCAGAACAAAAATTTATTGAAATTTATTTCAAAAAATTTAAGCTGGGGAGTTTTTCAGAAGGCACTTTTGTTGGAGAATAATGAAGATGGTGACAGTTTTTATCAAAGATATTATTTGCTTTTGGATCAGTCAGGAAGGATGTTTCGTAATCCGGATTTGATGCTGTATATGATTGTGGAGTTTGTTAATTCAACTTGTCATAGTGTACTTTTGCAGCAACAGCCGGTGACG
>ENA-OOQO01000922-OOQO01000922.1-human-gut-metagenome-genome-assembly--contig:-NODE-922-length-16172-cov-1.995967_pt1 | contig 16172 bp, 6 predicted proteins | sample MGYA00241088_ERZ501162 | MGnify/ENA primary metagenome ERZ501162 (study PRJEB25962, sample SAMEA2042497) | human gut metagenome | biome: human gut; feature: human-associated habitat; material: faeces... | reverse complement strand
CGATTCACCCATTGGTCCGTTCAAAGACTTGGGACATCCCATTATTACTGAATCTCCCGTGGGCCACGGACAGCAGATTGATGTGGATGTGTTTACCGATCCGGTTTCGGGAAAATCCTATCTGTATTGGGGTAATGGCTATATGGCAGGCGCCGAGCTGAATGAGGATATGCTTTCCATCAAGGAGAATACCCTGACCGTATTGACTCCGAAAGGGGGAAGCCTGAAGGATTATGCTTTCCGTGAAGCGGCGTATGTGTTCTATCGTAACGGACTTTACTATTTTATGTGGTCTGTGGACGATACCGGTTCGCCTAACTATCATGTGGCATACGGTACGTCAAAATCTCCGTTGGGTCCCATAAAGGTGGCCAAGAAGCCGGTGGTGCTGATTCAGGACCCTGCAAAGGAAATCTATGGGCCTGCCCACAATGCGGTGCTGCAAATTCCGGGTACGGATGAGTGGTACATTGTATATCATCGTATTAATAAGAACTTTATAGACCGTGAGAAGGGTCCTGGCGTGCATCGTGAAGTATGTATAGACCGTATGGAATTTAATCCGGACGGAACCATCAGGAAGGTTGTTCCCACGTTATAAAAGAAACATGACAATAAAGCATATACCATGAAAAAGACCTTATTATCTCTGGCAATCGCCTCATTGGCAGCAGGCCAATCCGTCTGTGCTGCCGTGGAAAAAGTATATAATGAGCCCGATTCGGTCTACATCTTCTCTTACGCCCATCCGGAAGACGAGGGACGCAGCGGACTGAAATTCGCATGGAGCCCCGATGGCGACAAGTGGCTGAGTGTATCCGATGGCTTTGCCTATCTGAAATGTGATTTCGGGCGTTGGGGGGCGGAAAAGAGAATGATTAAACCTCTTCTGGAAAAAGCGGAAGACGGACGTTGGTATTGCCGGTGGCAGCTTACCCCCAGCGGAAAAGTATGGGGTACTTCCCATTCTTCCGACTTGTTGAAGTGGGCTCCCCAACAATATGTCAATGCGGAGAAGCCTGCTGTGCCCCGACTGGTTACTGCCCGGCAGATTGTCCTTGATAAAGATACTTTGAACGGCTATATGCAGAAAGTACCTTATGTGGATATAGAACAGTTGATTCGTTTTGCCGAGCATAAGAAATTCCGCGATATACAGAATAATGAGCGTACCGAACAGGACGCCGTTCGTTTTGCCGGACTGAAACCGGTCACTGCCACCATCCGGGTGGATGCCGGACGGGTAAAGCCCATCAGCGAGCATTTAATAGGTATTTTCTTTGAGGATATCAATTATGGAGCCGATGGTGGACTTTATGCGGAGCTGGTTCAGAACCGTGATTTTGAATATTCTGCTAAAGACGGCGCAAGAGATAAGAACTGGAACAGCACGTATGCGTGGAGCATACAGGGAACTAATGCGGAACTGTCTGTCAGTGAGGACAGTCCCATTCATGCTAACAATGCCCACTATGCAGTGTTGGAGGTACACCGCCCGGGTGCTGCCCTGGTGAATAACGGTTTTGACGGTATTGCCGTGAAAAAAGGTGAGAAGTATGACTTCTCTGTGTTTTCCAAAGTGCTGGATGATACGAAAGGTGGAAAAGTGCTTGTGAGGCTGACTACCAAAGATGGCAAGGAGATTGCGCAGGCTGCTATTCGGGTTTCATCTACAGAGTGGAAAAAACAAAAGGCTGTACTGACAGCAACGGCGGATGCTGCGGATGCCGTGTTGTCCGTTTGTCCGCAGATGGCTGGGAAGTATGCCTTGGATATGGTTTCTCTTTTCCCACAGAATACATTTAAAGGCAGAAAGAACGGGCTGCGCGCCGATTTGGCACAGACCTTGGCCGACCTTCATCCCCGTTTTGTCCGTTTCCCCGGCGGATGTGTGGCTCACGGAGATGGTGTGGACAATATTTATGATTGGAAAGGCTCTATAGGAGCGTTGGAGGAACGTAAGCCTCTGCGCAATTTGTGGGGCTATCATCAGACACGTGGTTTGGGATATCATGAATATTTCTTGTTCTGCGAGGACATGGGTGCTGAACCTGTTCCCGTGGTGGCAGCCGGAGTGCCTTGTCAGAACTCGGGAACTTGCAGCCATCACTCGGTAGGCGAACTGGGTTGCGGCGGTCAGCAAGGCGGAATCCCGATGGAGGAAATGCCGCAGTACGTGCAGGATGTATTGGACTTGATAGAATATGCGAATGGAGATGCGAAGAAGACCGTATGGGGAAAGAAGCGTGCACAAGCCGGACACCCCAAGCCCTTCAACCTGAAATACATCGGCATTGGTAACGAGGACCTGATTACCGATATCTTTGAAGAACGTTTCACTATGATTTTCAATGCGGTGAAGGAGAAATATCCCGAAGTGACCGTTATCGGAACCGTAGGTCCGTTCTATGAGGGCAGTGATTATGAGGAAGGATGGAAATTTGCTACCAAAATGGGTATTCCAATGGTGGACGAGCATTATTACAATACTCCGGGATGGTTTATCAACAACCAGGATTTCTATGACCGTTATGACCGTAACAAGGCAAAAGTGTATCTGGGAGAGTATGCGGCTCACCTGCCGGGACGCCCCAACAACATGGAAACAGCATTGGCTGAGGCCTTGTACCTGACTTCCGTGGAACGTAATGCTGATGTGGTGACTATGACTTCATACGCTCCTCTGTTGGCCAAGGAGGGACATACCCAGTGGAATCCGGATTTGATTTATTTCAATAATACGGAGGTAAAACCCACCGTAGGTTACTATGCGCAGCAGATGTACGGACAAAATGCGGGCAGTGAATACATCGCTTCTTCCGTGACTTTGGATAATGCACAAGATGCGGTGAAGAAACGGGTAGGTGTGTCGGTAGTCCGCGACGGAAAGACAGGAGATATGATCGTGAAACTGGTGAATCTGCTGCCGGTAGCGGTGAATGCGAAGGTGGAGCTCCCATCTTTGGAAGGAATGAACACCACTGCCGTAAAGACGGTTTTGGCAGGAAAACCGACAGACCAACAGGTTCGTCCTGTATCCGGTACAATAGAGGTAAGCGAGAAATTCGGGTATGAATTGCCGGCTTATTCATTTACGGTAATCCGGATAAACAAGAATGAAAAATAACAATAGATAAATAAACATGAAGAAATTACTGACTTTGTTGCTGGCAGTCCTGCTGCTGGCGGGATGTGCCGGCAATAAGTCCGGAACATTCGAAGCGGGCAAGAATACCTTTCTGCTGAATGGGAAACCGTTCGTGGTCAAAGCGGCAGAGGTGCATTATCCACGCATTCCCCGTGAATACTGGGAACATCGTATCGAAATGTGTAAAGCCTTGGGCATGAATACGCTCTGTCTATATGTTTTTTGGAATTTGCATGAGGAAACTCCCGGCAATTATGACTTTACAGGCAACAAGGATATTGCGGCTTTCTGTAAATTGGCTCAGAAGCATGGCATGTACGTCATTGTGCGTCCTGGCCCGTATGTATGTGCGGAATGGGAAATGGGCGGTCTGCCTTGGTGGCTGCTGAAGAACGACAGCGTGCAGCTTCGTACTCTCGATCCTTTCTATATGCAGCACGTGGGAGCCTTTATGCATGAAGTGGGCAAGCAGTTGCAGGATTTGCAGATTACCCGTGGCGGTAACATCATCATGGTGCAGGTGGAAAACGAATATGGTTCGTATGGCACGGACAAGCCCTATGTGTCTGCCATCCGTGATACGGTACGCGCCGCAGGCTTTACTGAAGTGCCTTTGTTCCAATGTGACTGGAGTTCTAATTTCCTGAATAACGGTTTGGATGATTTGCTTTGGACTATAAATTTTGGTACGGGAGCTGATATCGACAAGCAGTTTGCCAAACTGAAAGAAGTACGTCCTGACGCTCCACTGATGTGCAGTGAATTCTGGAGTGGATGGTTTGACCACTGGGGACGTAAGCACGAAACCCGTGACGGACAAATCATGGTGGATGGTCTGAAAGAGATGATGGACAAAGGCATTTCCTTCAGTCTGTACATGACTCACGGAGGAACGACCTTTGGCTGGTGGGGCGGTGCTAATAATCCGGCTTATTCGGCTATGTGCAGCAGTTATGACTATGATGCTCCTATCAGCGAAGCGGGCTGGACCACCGACAAATATTTCGCCTTGCGCAATATGTTGAAGGATTACATGGACGAAGGCCAGACATTGCCCGAAGTTCCCGAAGCCTTACCGGTAATGGAAGTTCCGGCTATCAAATTCACTCAAGTGGCTCCGCTGATCAACAACCTTCCCGAACCGAAGCAGACAGAGGAGATCCGGCCGATGGAGAAATTTGACCAGGGTTGGGGAAGTATTCTGTATCGTACCCGTCTGCCGGAAGATGTGAAAGCAGGAACCATTTTGAAAATTACCGAACAACATGACTGGACACAGATCTTTGCCGACGGGAAACTGTTGGGGCGTCTGGACCGCCGTGGCGGAGAGCAGGAGTTGACATTACCTGCATTGAAAGCCGGAACTCAGCTTGATTTATTGGTGGAAGCCATGGGACGTGTGAACTTTGACAAATCCATTCACGACCGTAAGGGAATCACCGAAAAAGTGGAACTGGTGAACGGTAAGAATGCTGAAACGTTGAAAGGCTGGACTGTTTATAATCTTCCCGTAGATTATGAATTTGTATCTTCCCGGAATTTTCAGGATATGAACTCGTCTGCCGCCTGTGGCATAGAAAAAAATGATGAAAGTGTTCCGGCCTACTATCGCGCCACTTTTACCTTGGATAAGGTGGCTGATACATTCCTGAATATGGAGTCATGGGGAAAAGGTATGGTATGGGTGAACGGTCATGCCATGGGACGTTTCTGGGAAATCGGTCCTCAACAAACCCTGTTCATGCCGGGCTGCTGGCTGAAAAAAGGAGTGAATGAAATCATCGTTCTTGACTTGAAAGGTCCGAAAGAGGCGACCATCGTCGGATTGGACAAACCTATCTTGGATATGCTTCGCGTAGCTGTTCCAGAAACGCATCGTAAACAGGGGCAGACCATCAAACTGGAGAAGGAAACACCGGTATCTGCCGGTACTTTCAAACCAGGTAACGGTTGGCAAGAAGTGAAAGTTCCTGTTACGAAAGGACGTTACTTCTGTCTGGAAGGCTTGGCTTCCTTTGATAATACCAATATTGCTGCTATTGCGGAGTTTGACGTGTTGGATGAGAAAGGACAGAAAATCTCTCGTGAAAACTGGAAGATTATTTATGCCGACAGCGAGGAGACCCGTAGCGGCAACCGCACAGCCGATAAGATCTATGACCTGCAGGAAAGTACTTTCTGGCAGACGGTGGACAATACAGCTTATCCCCATCAGGTGGTGATAGATCTCGGCAAGGAATATAACGTGACTGGTTTTCGTATCCTGCCGCGTGCGGAACAAGGAGCTCCAGGCATGATTAAAGATTATAAGGTATATGTAAAAACAACCGGTTTCGGTTATTAAAATGAAGGTGCTACAGAAGAAAAATAAAACACAGATGTAAGGAGAAGATTCCAAAAGTAGGAAACTTGCAGATAGAACAGTTATCGGATACTTTAGCAAATTTTAAAAATTACTAGAGTATCCGATTTCTTTTTTATAATTTTGTGGCGGTCTATGATTCTAATAGAAAGCACAATGAAATATATATTGACCTTTATACTATCTTTTCTCTCTTTCTTGGTGTGTTCTCAGAACATAACTATTACAGATATTCCTACCATTGACCAGTTGCCGGTAAATGCTATTCATCGTGTTTTCAGAGACAGTGAAGGATATATGTGGTATGGCACGGTGAACGGATTATGTCGTGACGACGGCTATCATGTAAAGGTGTTTCGTTCGGACATTGATACTCCGGGGCTATTAGAGGACAACTTGGTAGAATGTATCGCTGAGGATAAGAAAGGAAATATATGGTTCGGTACAGACAAAGGGGCATATATTCTTAATAAATCGGATTACAGTGTACATCCTATAGATCCGAAGCGTCTGAAGAATATTCCAGTGATGTATCTTTATGCTACCAGTGACGGCTCTATGTGGCTGGGGTATCGCTCTGTATTGGCTAAATATGATACCAACGGGCAGTTGGTTAAAGAATATCCTATCCGGAATGAACACGGAGGAGCCTCCATCTCCGGATTTTGTGAGAGTCGCAACCATGAAATTATTATTTCTGTGTGGAATGGTCGGGTATATCATCTGGACAAAGAAAAAGATGAGTTTATCCCTTATCCCGATAAGATGAGAAGTCGAAATCCTACGGTGATGGTTCAGGATAATGAACAGGATTATTTTTGGTTGGCTACCTGGGGGGATGGCGTGGTACGTTTCGATCCTTCGGCCCCAGGGGATTCCATGTTTGTATACTCTGAAATACCGGTCAATGCGGCCGGTGAGGAGGACGGACTCATCCTCAGTCTGGCACAGGATGATAAACTGGGATATATCTGGTTGACTACCGGCCACGATTTCATGGCTTTGCAAATTCAACCGGACCGGACGTTGAAGCAGTTGAAATTTCCGGCAGGACTTTTGCCTGTCAACCACATGCTGGTAGAGGTCTTGAAAGGAAAGGAATGTTTGTGGGTATCAGCTTTTGACCGTCCTAGTTTCATCCTACATCTGATGGATAATATAACCAAAGATTATGCTTTGCCCGCTTTGGCGGACAGGGTAAACCGCAGTCCGGCCATAATGGCTTTGTGTGATGATGGAGATGGCATGATGTGGATGATGCAGGAACGAACTGGTCTTGCACTGTATGACTTGAAACAGGATAAAGTGAAAATCTATTCGGATTTTCCCGCACTTGCTTCTTTGCCTTTGAATAATGGACGAGAGATGACGAGAGCACGCATCAATAACGGGGTCTGGGTGGCGAAGGATTTGAATAGATGGGTCTATGGCATGGCTCGTCAGGGAATGGAGATGCATCTGAAAGATGTTATCGACTTGAACGGACAGGTGGAACAGAATGCTACAGTGACAAAATTATATGAAGACTCGCATGGAATCTTGTGGATAGGCTTGAGCAAAGGACTTTGTAGCTATGATGTTCGTCAGAAAAGAGTCAAACGGGTTTATCCGGATGTGGGTCATGTGATGGGGATAGTCGAAAATAAGGAAGGACTGATATGGATTTGTACTCAGGACAACGGTTTGTTTCAGACAACGGCGGATGAAAAACTGCGTTCTTTTAAATTAGAAAAGAACTTCTCCTGTCTGTCTATCGCTCCTGATGGGATTTTGTGGTTGGGAACTTGTGACGGAGGGGTCTACTCTTATGACCCTTCAGAGAATAAGTTGCTTTGTTATAATGGGGCCTGCGGCATGAATGGTAATCAGGTGAACCAGATAGTGGCTGATGCATATAATCATATTTGGATTGATACAAACCAGAAACTGATAGAATTTAATCCTCGTAACGGTTCGTTCCGCACCTATCTTACCACGGATGGTTCTATCTTGTTGCATCGCTTTCTTCCCACTGCTGTTTGTCAAGCAAAAGATGGCAATATTTATTGGGGCGGCATTCCGGGTATTTGCATGGTTACTCCATCAAACGGGTTGGAAAGAAAGGCTAGTGCAGTGAAGACCAAGATAACTGATATAAAGTTGCAAGGAGAATCATTGATATTCGGAGATAGAAAGAGTAGCAATTCCATTAACCGGATAGAATTGCATCCCGATGATCAGAATTTGGAAATTAGTTTTTCTTCTCTTAACCACCGTTATGCTTCAAAAATACGCTATGCTTATCGGTTGATAGGAGTGGACAAAGCGTGGGTATATGTGGAAGGTGGAAAAAACTCGGCTTTTTATAATCATCTGAGTAAGGGCACTTATACTTTTCAGGTGAAAGCGACGGATGAAAATGGTCTTTGGAGTAAAGAGGTAACTGAACTGACTATCCGACGCCTTCCTGCTTTTTATGAAACTTGGTGGGCGTATTTGTTCTATGTATTGATAGTGATGGGTGTATCCGGTTATAGTCTGTATCTTTATCTGAAGCGCGTGGACCGTAAGAATAATGAAATGTGGGCGGACAGCAAGGAGATGATTAAAATGCGTATTTATTTGGATAGTAAGGTGAATTTGCCTGAACCTGAGTTTGTACAACTGGACAAACTTCTATTGGAGAAAGCGGTAAAAGCCGTGGAAGATAACCTTACTGAGCCTGATTTTGATGTGACAGCTCTAGCTGATGCCATGAATATGTCCCGTTCTACTTTGACCCGTAAATTGAAAGCCATAACAGGTCGAACTCCATTGGATTTTATCCGGAACATCAAGATGAAGCATGCCAGACACATGTTGGAAGATAAAGACAAAAGTGTAACAGAGGTTGCCGCTACGTTGGGGTATTTTAATCGGAAGTATTTCACCACTTGCTTTAAAGAGGAATTTGGAATGACTCCCAGTGAGTTCCAGAAATCACAACACGAAGAATAAACATCTTCCTGTCCTTTAATTGTTGCAAATAGGGGGTACAAATGCGTCAAGTTATAGCTAGAGCCATTTGTATCCCCTGTTAGCATGGTTCTTCACCTGTATTTCTATTTCCTATTTCATTCTTTTGCCACAACCTTTTACGGGGAGAAAAACACATCTTCTTCATTCATTCCCGCAGTAAAGGTATGTATAACTTTAAATTTAATATAGAATGAAACATTTGTTTTTGTTGCTTACTCTGTTAAGCTTTTCATTAACAGCCTTAGCCCAGCAAAAAGTGACGGGTAAGGTGAAGGATTCTTCCGGCGAGCCTGTCATAGGAGCCAGTGTTGTCGTAAAAGGCAATAATACCATGGGAACGATTACGGATTTTGATGGAAACTTTATGTTGGATGTTCCTACAAAGAGTGTATTGGTTATTTCTTATATTGGTTATGTCACTCAGGAAGTTCCGACAGCAGGAAAAAAATCATTAGAGATTATTTTAAAAGAGGATACCAAGACCTTGGACGAAGTGGTGGTGATTGGTTACGGTACACAGCGTAAAGGGGATGTAACCAGTTCTGTAGCTAGTGTGAAAGCCGATAACTTTGTAAAAGGAGCCGTGAAGGATGTGGGACAGCTGATTCAAGGAAAAGTAGCCGGTCTGGCTATCACAAATCCTAATGGTGACCCGACGGGAAGTACTCAGATACGTCTTCGTGGTACAAATACCATTGGTGGAGCCAATACAGCCCCCTTGGTGTTGATTGATGGAATTCCGGGCGAACTCGGTACTGTGGCTCCGGAAGATTTGGAGAGTGTGGATGTGCTGAAGGACGGTTCTGCTGCCGCTATCTATGGTACGCGCGGTACGAATGGTGTGATTTTGATTACTACCAAACAGGCTAAAGGAGTGGATATCAACCAGGTGGAGTATAATGGTTACGTCAGTACTTCTCTTATTGCCAAGAAATTGGATATGTTGAATGCGGATGAGTTCCGTACCCTTTATCCCGACCAGGATCATGGGGCTGATACGGACTGGATTGATGAGATTAGCCGTACGCCGATCAGCCACGTTCACAACTTGTCATTGATGGGTGGTAACTCAAAGACTAATTATATTGCCAATTTGAACTATGCTTCTCGTCAAGGGATCATGAAAAAATCAGATTTCGAAAGTTTTCAAGGACGTATTGAGGTGACTCACCGTATGTTTGATGATAAGTTGAAATTGAAATTCGGTTTGTTTGGTAAGAAAAATCAAATGGAATCTACAACTAGTGGGGGTAGCTTCAGAGGTTGGGTATATGGTCAGGCAACTCGTAGAAACCCGACTGATCCGGTAAGAAATGAGGATGGTACATGGAATGAGAATGTGAGCAAATTCGAATATGAGAATCCGTTGGCTTTGTTGTATGAGGCTGAAGGAAATGTAAAAAAGACTCAGTTGCGTTACAATGGAAATATTGTTTATAATCCTATCAAAGATTTGACTCTTTCTGCCGTATTCTCTTATATTCGTGACAATATGAACCGTGGCTACGGTGAAACTTTGAACCATATTTCTGCTTTGCGTGATGGATTGGCTGGTTGGTCTTCGGTAGGTGCTTATACCAAGATGGAGAAGTTGATGGAACTTACTGCACAATATAACAAAGAAATCGGTGCGCATAAATTCAGTGTCTTGGGTGGTTATAGTTACAATGAAACAGATTTTGAAGAACTTTGGATTGATAACTATGGTTTTCAGGATGATTATTTTGGCGGATGGCATAATATTGGCATCGGTTCTGCTTTGAAAGACGGTAAAGCGAACATCGGCTCAAAGAAAACTCCTACAAATTTGATCGGCTTTTTCGGTCGTGCCACCTATTCATTCAAGAATCGTTATTTGTTGATGGGAGCTCTTCGTTATGAAGGAGCCAGCCAGTTATGGGGTACTGATAATGCATGGGGACTTTTCCCGTCCGTATCTGTAGGATGGAGAATTACCGAAGAAGCATTTATGAAGAATCAGAAGATTTTTGATGACTTGAAACTTCGTGTGGGATATGGTGTGACAGGTTCACAGCCTAAAGATCCTTTCCTGGGTGTGGCTATGTTGAAATATGGATCGTATGCTTTTGTAAATGGAAATTGGATACAGACCATCGTTCCGGCATCCAACCCGAATCCTGATTTGAAATGGGAGGAAAAGAAAGAAACTAATATTGGTTTGGACTTCGTTTCATGGGGTGGCCGTTTGTCCGGTTCTATTGATTATTATAACCGTGATGTGGATGGTTTGATATACGAATATGGAGTACCGACTCCTCCGAACTTGTATAATAAGACAATGGCCAATGGGGGTACAATGAGAAATCGTGGTGTGGAAGTGTTGGTGACTGTGGTTCCTGTTCAGAATAAAGATTTTGAATGGAGCACTACCGGAACATTCTCTTTGAATTCTAATAAGCTAATCAGTTTGTCTGGCAGTATCTTTAAGTCGGATTACGACTATTTTAATACGGGTACAGTGGAATACTCCGGTCAGGTAGCCGATTCTCACAGAGTACAGGTGGGTGAAAGTATCGGTAATTTCTATGGTTTTAAAGTAGTGGATGTAGACAGTGAAGGGCGTTGGATCTATGAAGACAGGAATGGTGAGCTGGTGAACTATAAGGACTTTACTCATGCTCCTGAAGATAAACATGTGATTGGTAACGGTCTTCCTAAATGGTATGCAGGATGGAACAATACTCTTCGTTATAAAAACTTCGACTTGAATGTGACTATGCGTGGCGCGTTTGGCTTCCAGATAATCAATGGTGGACGTATGAATTATGAGAATGTAAAAAACAGCCGTTTTGAAAATCGTTTGAAGTCTGTGAATGACTTGGTATTTGGCAAGCATACGTTGAGTCCGGAAGTGGAACCGGAATTCAACAGCTATTATGTAGAAGATGGTGACTACTGGAAGATTGACAATATAACCTTGGGATATAGTTTCGGTCAGGTAGGTAAATATATAAAGTCACTCCGTGTCTATGGTTCGGTATTGAATGCTTTGACTATAACCGGATATAAAGGTATTGATCCGGAAGTATCAACAGATGGTTTGACTCCGGGGTATGATACACGTGACAGATATCCGAGTGTGCGCTCATTTACTTTCGGCGTTAATGTGAAATTTTAATGAACTAAAAAGGAATTGAAGATGAAAACAAATATAAAATTATGGACAATGGGACTGATGACAGCCGCATTGTTGGGAAATACAGCTTGTACTGATTTACTGCATGAGAGTTATGGGCAGGTAGTGTCTGAGGATTACGTACCGAAAACGGAGGAAGATGTCAGTTATCTGGTAAATGCCGCTTATATACCTTGGCGCGAAACGTTATTGCAATGGAACGGAGTGGTTCGTGCACAGGAATTATGTGCGGATCAGGATGTTCTTCCCGCTCGCGATGGTATTGGATGGGTAGACGGTTATATCTATAAAAGATGGCATCAGCATACTTGGACTACCGAGGATGACGGTGTACTTCAAGGATGGGAACGCACGTACAATGGTGTGAATACCTGTAACCGTATTTTATCTCAGATAGAAGAAGGTGTGATCAGTGTGGATGGAGAAACGAAAGAAAAGTTGATTGCCGAATTGAAAGTACTGAGGGCTTCCTATTATTATATTTTGATTGATTTGTATGGTAATGTGCCCATTGTGACAGATTTTAAAGATACTTCTTTGCCGCAACAGTCTACTCGTAAAGAGGTCTTTGACTTTATTGTGAAAGAAATAACGGAGAATATGGATTTGTTGTCCGAAACGCCGAGAGGTTATTATTATGGACGTTTCAATAAGTGGGCGGCCCATGCATTGCTGGCTAAAATATATTTGAATGCTGAAGTCTGGTCGGGTACTGCTCAGTGGCAGAAATGTATCGACGAGTGTGATATCGTGATTAATTATGCCGAGAAGTCCGGAGAATATGCATTGGAAAATAATCAGAAGGATGTTTTTGTAACGCATAATGAGAATTCCAAAGAAATAATCTTTGCATTGCCGTTTGATGAAATTTATGTGACGGGATGGAATGATTTTGATTTCCACATGTACACTTTAGCACCTGAAAACCAGGAAACCTATCAGTTGACTGCACGTCCTTGGGGTGGTGTGTGTGCAGTGCCTCAGTTTATTAATTCTTTTGATAAGGATGACGCACGTTTGGAGGCTAACTATATTCAAGGCCAGCAATATACCTATTCCGGTGAAATCTTGAAGCGTAGTATTGATGGAAAGCCATTGATTTATACGGTAGATGTCCCCTCTATTGATCAGTCGGATGTGGATGATGGGTTCCGTTGGGGTAAATTTGAATATGCCACCGGTATAACCAACCGTTTGAGCAATGACTGGCCGTTGTTACGATATGCGGATGTATTGATGATGAAAGCGGAGTCATTGATGCGTTTGGGCAAATCGGGAGCAGGTGCTTTGGTGACTCAGGTACGTGAACGTGCCTTTAAGAATGAGCCTGAAAAAGCGCAAGTTACAGATGCAGAATTGATGGGAGGAAGTGTATATGATTATGGCCGAAGAGATAGTTATAAGGCAGAACATGATGGTGGAGCGGATATTAAATATGGTCGTTTCCTTGATGAGCTTGGTTGGGAGTTTTGTCAGGAAGGACGCCGCCGTCAGGATATGATTCGTTTTGGAATCTTCACCACGAAAGCTTGGTTCTCTCATGATAAGAGTGATGAAACCAAAAATCTGTATCCTATTCCAAATAAAGTATTGTTGACCAATAGTAATCTGAAACAGAATCCGGGATATTCTAAATAGTATTTATTGGATGTTTTTTTAAGGATGAAAAGGTTGTTTTTTCTTTTCTACATTAAATTAGAAAGAATTATGAGTAAAAAGATTTCAATAATTTTGTTGCTCCTCTGTCTGGGATTATTTTCCCAGGCACAGAGCTATCAGAAAATATCGCAAGGAGTTAAGACTACTGTACAAGGTATGGATGTTGAAGTGGCATTTTATTCTCCATCCATTGTCCGGGTTTATAAGACACCGGAGGGAAGTTCGTATGACAAGAAGAGCCTTGTAGTAATGAAAGAGCCTGAGGAGACCTTTGTGGAGTTTGCAATGAATAAAGAGTATATTCGTTTAAAGTCGGATGCATTACAAGTAGAGGTAAATTCATCTACAGGTGGAATCAATTTCTATGATGCAACCGGAAGGGTGTTGTTAAAAGACAAGGATTATGGAACACAGTTCACCCCGTTTGATGATGCGGGTACTTTTTCTTACAATGTCCGGCAGGCTTTTTTATTAGATAAGGATGAAGTGATTTATGGATTGGGGCAACAACAGACTGGAAAAGTGAATCAGCGCAATCAAAAACTTTTTCTTCGTAACAAGAATATGAGTATCTGTATTCCTTTTATTCATTCAGTGAAAGGTTACGGACTTTATTGGGACAATTATTCCCCAACTATGTTTACGGATAATCCGCAAGAAATGTCATTCGATTCTGAAGTGGGCGATTGTGCCGACTATTATTTCATTTATGGTAGCAATGCGGACGGCGTGATAGCCGGAGTCCGTGATTTGACCGGGCAGGCTCCTCTTTATCCGCTGTGGACACTTGGATTCTGGCAGTGCCGCGAGCGTTATAAGAGTCCGGATGAACTGTGCGAAGTGGTTGATGAATACCGTGATCGGAAAGTTCCTTTGGATGGAATCATTCAGGATTGGCAGTATTGGGGATGTGATTCTAACTGGAACTCCATGAAGTTCCAGAATCCTCGCTATATTAATAAGATGGGCGACAAAGAATACATGAAATATCTTCCGAATGGTGAGAATCCGGATGCACGTTATGGTACTCCAAGAATAAAAAGCCCTCAAGAAATGATTGACTATATACACAAGCGGAATGCGCATATCATGATTTCTGTATGGGCCTCTTTTGGTCCGTGGACAGAGATGTATCATAAGATGGACAGTCTGAATGCTTTGCTTCATTTTGAGACTTGGCCGCCTAAAGCCGGAGTGAAACCTTACGATCCGTTCAATCCTGTAGCAAGAAGTATTTATTGGAATGAAATGAAAAAGAATATCTTTGATCTAGGTATGGACGGCTGGTGGTTGGATTCTACCGAACCCGATCATCTGGAGATTCAAGATAAAGATTTTGATACAAAAACTTATTTAGGTTCTTTCCGAAGAGTTCACAATGCTTTTCCTTTGATGTCCAATAAAGGTGTTTATGAGCACCAGCGTGCTACCACTTCCGACAAGCGGGTATTCCTGCTCACACGTTCGTCTTTCCTAGGACAGCAACGTTATGCGTCACATTCATGGAGCGGTGATGTAGTCTCTACCTGGGAAGTGATGAAGAAACAACTGGCGGCAGGACTAAATTACTCACTATGCGGCATACCATACTGGAATACCGACCTAGGCGGCTTCTTCGCACGGAAATATAACAATAATGTACACAATATCGCTTATCATGAATTGCACGTGCGCTGGTATCAGTGGGGAGCATTCCAGCCGATCATGCGTTCACACAATTCCAGTCCGGTAGCTGTGGAAATATACCAGTTCGGCAAGAAAGGAGACTGGGCTTATGACGCACTCGAAAAATATACTCACCTGCGCTATCGCCTTTTGCCCTATCTCTACAGCACTTCATGGGAAGTTACCAACAAAGCGGGCAGTATCATCCGACCACTCATGATGGATTTTCCTAAAGATAAGAAAGTACTCGAGATGGATACAGAGTATATGTTTGGCCGTAATTTCCTTGTCCGCCCCGTAACTGATTCGCTTTATACATGGCAGGACGACAAACAGAACGGCTATCAGAAGAATATGAATAAGATAGGAAAGACAGATGTTTATCTACCCGCAGGTGCCCAATGGATTGATTTCTGGACCGGGAAAAGCCTGAAAGGCGGACAAACCATCCAGCGTGAAGTGCCTATCGACATCATGCCTGTCTATGTCCGTGCTGGTTCTATCCTACCCTGGGGACCGGCTGTACAATATTCCACCGAAAAGAAATGGGATAATCTGACACTTCGCATTTATCCGGGCGCCGACGCTGAATTTACTCTTTACGAAGATGAGTTCGACAACTACAATTACGAAAAGGGAGCATACACTACCATTGCCATGAAATGGAATGATAAAGACTGTACCCTGACGATTAACGACCGGCAAGGTAACTACAAAGGAATGCTGAAAAATCGTAAATTCAACATTATCATTGTAGAACCGGGAAAAGGTTGTGGTGACGGTGATGCTACGACATTCGATCAATCTGTTTCTTATAGGGGAAAGAGAGTAGACTTAAAATTATAAAGTTTCAACTTTATTCCCACCATCTCACACTGGGGAAATAAACAGTAACCAATCGGTAAATTTCCCTCTAACACCTGTTTTCCAATTTTACAAACACAGCCTTCACCCTTCACAATGCCTTATTCATCGGCATTAGCGGGTGAAGGCTGCTCTTTCATCCGCCTTTCACCCTCCGTTTTCTTAACCCTGTATAATTCTTCTCCACCTGTTACTTCTAAAAACATATCTAACCTGTTTCCCACTCATTACTAACTAACTTCTTTTTCATTAATAACAAACTTTCTTTTGATTACTGGTAAACTTCTTATTACCAGTATGTAAACTTGTTTTTCATTAAA
>ENA-OOQO01000915-OOQO01000915.1-human-gut-metagenome-genome-assembly--contig:-NODE-915-length-16224-cov-1.528233_pt1 | contig 16224 bp, 10 predicted proteins | sample MGYA00241088_ERZ501162 | MGnify/ENA primary metagenome ERZ501162 (study PRJEB25962, sample SAMEA2042497) | human gut metagenome | biome: human gut; feature: human-associated habitat; material: faeces... | reverse complement strand
AGTGAAAATCTTCATTTCTCTCAAGGCAGCTGTGATCATGAGGCCTTTAATGCTACTTTGCACCCGTTTATTCGTAATACTGTGGGTAGCATGGATTTTGGAGGTAGTGCATTGAACAAATATTATAATGCGGATAATGCTCCACGGGGAAGCCGGCGGGTGACATCAGATGTCTACGCACTGGCTACGGCGGTTCTATTTCAAAGTCCGGTACAGCATTTTGCTCTGGCACCGAATAACCTGACCGATTCTCCGTCGTGGGCTATTGATTTTATGAAAGAGGTTCCAACGACTTGGGATGAGGTACGTTTCATTGACGGTTATCCTGGCAAATACGTTATTCTTGCCCGTCGTCATGGAGACAAATGGTATATTGCCGGAGTAAATGCGCAGAAGGAAACACTGAAACTTAAAGTTAATTTGCCGATGTTCTCCAATGGAGAAAAGGTGAGACTGTTTAGTGATGATAAGGCATTACAGGGTGGTGTGAAACAAATAGAAATAGGGAAAAAGCAGGAACTGCAGCTATCTATTCCTTGCAATGGCGGAATACTGATTACTAAGTAGTTTATTATGAAATGTAATATGAAGTATATTGTTGTATTTATATTCTTTTTCTGCATATTGGAGGAAGTCCACGCAAAGAGCCGGGTAGAATATAGAAAAATGCCATGCACAATGTTGCAAGGTATTACAGAGCGGGAATATACGATATATTTGCCGGATGATTATTATTTATCGGATACCTGTAGTTATCCGGTATTATACTTATTACATGGTGGAAATTGCTCGAATACAGATTGGGTTCATTGGGGCAATTTACAGGTGGTTACTGACTCTCTGGTTGCCAAAGGACTGTCATCTAAAATGATTATCGTATGTCCGGAGGCGAATAAGAATAATATGATTTGGTTCAATGCTCCCCATTGGAAATATGAGGACTTTTTCTTTTACGAATTTGTGCCTTATATTGAAACTCATTACAGGATAAAGTCTGAAAAGAGATTCCGGTCACTTGCCGGATACTCGATGGGTGGCGGAGCATCTATTGTGTATGGTCTATATCATCCGGAGATGTTTAATGTTGTATATGGTATGAGCAGTTATCTTCGCAGTCAGTATTTAGAGTTTCTGAAAGATGATCCTTCTGCTCCATGGCGTCAGCAATTAATTGATGATAATAATCCGATTCACACAATACAGTCAGGAACTGCAGACGAGATTCTGAAGTGGAAAAAGATACATTGGTTTATTGATTGTGGAGATAAAGACTTTACGTATGAAGCTAATGTGGATCTGATTAAAGCTTTTCGCGACCGGAATATCCCTTATGAATTCCGGGTAAAGGAAGGAGGGCACGATTGGGATTATTGGCGTATAGCGCTGTGTGATGCTATCGTTTATATTTCACAAAAAATGGATTTATGACAATATTATTTATGAAGAAAAAATATCAGTTAGAACGATTTTTTGTGACATGGTTAATGATTCTGTTTATGATCTTAACAGATGCTTTCACTGCTTTTGCACAGGTTAAGCAGGCTACTGTTCTTGTAAATGGTATTTCTTGTGATTTGGAACAAGGCATATTAAAAGTCGAGTTTGTGACTCCGGATGTGGTAAGAGTTCAATATACGGGGGAAAATACGTTTATGGGAAATGGAACGGATGTTTGTTTGTCACGTACAGTTGATAATCCTGTTCGTTGGGTATATACCCCAAATCCAGATTGTTATTTATTAAAATCGGATAGCTTGATAGTCAGAGTTGATTTAAGTACTGCTTTTATCACTTATTTGGATAAAGAGGGGAGATTATTATTGCAGGAAGATCAAAATATACCTCGAATCAGTGAAAAGAGAGTGACGAAGCAAGTCATATATGATGAACATTCAAAACATATAGAGAAAACTGCGGATGGTGATAAAGAAATAAAAAATGTTTTGCGTTATGATATCATAGGGCACACCTGGAAATATAGGATTAATTTTAAATGGCAACCGTTGGAGGCTTTATATGGGTGGGGAGCTCACATGGAAGACTATATGAATTTGCGTGGTAAGGAACTTTATCTGTGCCAGCATAATTTGAAAGCTATGGTACCGGTGCTAAATTCAACAGCCGGTTATGGATTACTGTTTGACGCGGGATGTGCCATGATGTTTAAGGATAACTCGGAAGGGAGTTTTGTAGAACTTGAAGCAGCTAAACAGATTGATTATTACTTTATGAAAGGTAAGACGATGGATGCTGTGGTTGCTAATTATCGTTTATTGACAGGCAATTCTCCAATGATGCCTCTCTATCTTTTTGGATATATTCAATCTAAAGAACGCTATGTCAGTTCCGATGATTTAATTAATACCTTAAAAGAGTATCGCCAAAGGCAAATACCGATCGATATGATTGTACAGGACTGGAACTATTGGCCGGAAGGCCAATGGGGGAATATGAGTATGAATCCTAAATTCTATCCTGACAAAAGAAAACTGGCAGATGAAATTCATTCTCTACATGCTAAATTAATGATATCAATATGGCCGAATGCCATGAACTGTCCTCAACATGAGGAATTTAAACGAAAGGGATGGTTGTTAAGCGGCACCTCTGTCTATGATGCTTTTAATCCGTTGGCAAGAAAATTATACTGGAACTATGCGAATAATGAGTTTTTTGGTAATGGTTTTGATGCATGGTGGTGTGACGCTTCAGAACCATTAGATGCTGATTGGACTTTTATGAAGGATGGTTATGGAGCGGATAATCATCGGCAACGTTGGGAGTTAAACACGAATTTGCTGAATAGTGTATTGGGGGCAGAGCGAAGCCAGTTGTATTCATTATATCATGCGAAGGGAATTTATGAGAACCAACGTTCTACAAATGAAGATAAGCGTGTTGTAAATCTTACCCGTTCTAGTTACGCAGGTCAGCAACGTTATTCTACAATAACGTGGAACGGTGATACTTATGCAACTTGGCAATCTTTTGCTCAAATGATTCCTGCCGGGTTAAATTTTATGGCTACAGGCTGCCCTTATTGGACAGTAGATATTGGGGCCTTTTTTACAAAAAATGGACCTCAATGGTTCTGGAAAGGCGACTATGATAAAGGAGTGGCTGATATGGCTTATCGGGAATTATACACTCGTATGTTTCAATATGGAGCGTTCTTACCGGTGTTTCGAAGTCATGGTTCCGATACTCCTCGTGAAGTATGGCGTTTTGGTAAACCGGATGAGCCTTTTTATGATAGTTTGATTAAAGTGATTCATTTAAGGTATCGCTTACTTCCTTATATCTATTCTTTAGCAGGCAAGGTTCACCGTGAAAATTATACAATGACCAGAACACTTGCGTTTGACTTTGCCAAGGATATGCAGGTTGCTGACTTAAAAGATGAATTTATGTTCGGACCAGCTTTATTGGTTGCTCCTGTCACCAATCCTATGTATTATTCGGTAGATTCCCATCCTTTGGAAAATGTAGATAAGGTGCGTCGTGTGTATTTACCGGATGGAGCCGATTGGATTGACTTTTGGACCGGAAAAAAATATAAGGGCGGACAATGGATTGTCGCTGAAGCAACGATAAATAAAATTCCTCTATTGGTGCGTCAAGGATCTATCATTCCAATGGGGCCGGTTATGCAATATACCTCGGAAAAAACAGATGCAGAGTGGGAGATACGGGTTTATCCGGGAGCCGATTCTTCATTTACGGTCTATGAAGATGAAGGCGACAATTACAATTATGAGAAGGGGGACTCTTCAAGTTTTGAAATAATTTGGAATGATAAAAATAACACATTGACAATCTCTGACCGGAAAGGTGGATATTCCGGTATGACTGTATCTCGCAAATTGAAGTTGGTAAAAGTTGATAGAAAGTCGGGAATAGATGTGACAGAAAGTATCAATGGAAAGACCATAGAGTATAGAGGAAAACAGCTGAAAATAAAAATGTAAAGTAGTAGAATCTAAAACCATTTAAAATAAAAGAATATGAGAAACTTAAAATTTTTAGGCGTGTCGTTTTTGTTGGCAATGACTGTCGCTACTTCAGGAGTGGCACAAAATCCTATTATCCAGACAAAATATACCGCTGATCCGGCTCCGATGGTATATAATGATACCGTTTTCCTTTATACAACTCATGATGAGGATGATGCCGAAGGATTCAAAATGTTGGACTGGTTACTTTATACTTCCACCGATATGGTCAATTGGACCGATCATGGAGCTGTCGCTTCTCTGAAGAGTTTTGATTGGGTGAAACGTGATAACGGTGCCTGGGCAGAACAAGTCATCGAACGTAATGGCAAATTTTATATGTATTGCCCGATTCATGGTAATGGTATTGGCGTATTGGTCTCCGACTCTCCTTACGGCCCTTTTAAAGACCCATTGAACAAACCGTTGGTTTGGCAAAAGGAGCATTGGTATGACATTGACCCGACCGTATTTATTGATGATGACGGACAAGCGTATATGTATTGGGGCAATCCGAATGTTTATTATGTGAAACTGAATGAGGATATGATTTCATATTCGGGGGAAATTGTACAAGTGGAAAATAAACCGGAACATTACCAGGAAGGTCCGTGGGTGTATAAACGGAACGGGCATTATTACATGGCTTTCGCTTCAACTTGTTGCCCGGAAGGGATTGGCTATGCCATGAGCGACAAAGCTACCGGACCATGGAGTACAAAAGGATATATTATGCGTCCAACAGAGCGGAGTAGAGGAAATCATCCTGGAATTATCGATTATAAAGGTAGCTCTTATGTATTTGGCCTAAATTATGATTTGCTTCATTTGGAGACTTTGGATCATAAGGAACGCCGTTCGGTCTCTGTTGCAAAAATGCATTATAATCCGGATGGAACTATTAAGGAAGTTCCTTATTGGCAGGAGACGACTGGAACAGATTGAAAACTTTAATCCTTACCGTAGAGTGGAAGCTGAAACGATGGCTTGGGGATATGGTCTTAAAGCTGAAAATCATAAGAATGGTGGTTTGTATATAACCGATATTGATGATAATGAATATCTGTGTGTGCGTGGTGTCGACTTTGGCAAGAAGGGAGCAAAGAAATTCAGTGTAAGCGCAGCTTGTGTTGAAAAAGGCGGAATGATAGAAATTCGTCTGGACAGCACTGAAGGTCCGGTAATAGGCAGTGTCAGTATATCACCGACAGGAGGACTGGATATATATAAACAGATGTCATGCCGGATAAAGAATGCAAAGGGTGTACATGATCTTTATTTCTGCTTTAAAGGAGAGAAAGGAAACAAACTTTTCAATCTGGATTATTGGGAATTTGAATAGCTTTTATTCAAAAAAAATAAGATTGTAATGTGCTTATAATCAGTGTAATTATTAGGGCGTGCTACAAGGGGAAAGATAGATGTAACATTGAAAATGAAGATGTTATTTAGGAAAAGAAGCCCGTAACATAATTATGTTTGTAGTTTTATAAGCTGGCATATCTTTGCAGAAAAAGATCAGTAATTCATATTTGATTATAAAGAAAATAAGAGGTATTATGAAGAATACACAGGTAATACAATTAATGTCAATCGTCCGGCTCTCCATATTTATGTTGGGGATAACAATGATGTCATGTAACTCAAAGAAAGAACAACAATTACCGGCTATTGGAAAATCTGTGGCTCTCTTTGATTATTTTTCTTATAAAGGAAATGATGATTTTTATATTTCCAATCCTCTGTCAGATGAAGACTATTTCTATAATCCTATTTTGCCGGGATGGTATTCTGATCCTAGTGTTTGCACAAATGGAGAAGGTGATTATTTCCTGGTAACATCTACATTCACTTATTTCCCCGGTGTTCCTATTTTTCACAGCAAAGACTTGGTGAATTGGAAACAGATAGGGCATGTGTTGAACCGTGCTTCGCAATTAGTGAATATGGAAGGACAGAAAGTGAGTGGCGGTATTTTTGCTCCGGCTATTTCTTATAATCCGTATAACAAGACATATTATATGGTAACAACCAATGTAGGAGCCGGAAATTTCTTTGTTAAGACGCAAGACCCGTTTGGTGAATGGTCGGAACCCGTCATGTTGCCGGAGGTCGGAGGTATTGATCCTTCTTTCTTTTTTGATGAAGATGGTAAGGCATATATTGTTAATAATGATGAGGCTCCGGATAATAAGCCTGAATATAGCGGACACCGTACTATACGTATACAAGAGTTTGATGTGAAAACAGATAAGACGGTCGGTCCCCGTAAAATTCTTGTAAACAAAGGAGCTCAACCGGCAGACAAACCAATTTGGATAGAAGGCCCTCATTTATATAAAATAAATGGAAAGTACTTCTTGATGTCCGCCGAAGGTGGAACGGGAAACTGGCACTCGGAAGTGATTTTCCGTGGTGATTCTCCGATGGGTAAGTTTCTTCCATGGAAAAACAATCCGATTCTGACGCAAAGACATTTGAATTCTGACCGTCCTAATTCGGTAACCTGTGCTGGTCATGCAGACTTGATTCAAACAAAAGAGGGAGATTGGTGGGCTGTTTTTCTGGCTTGTCGCCCTATTAATAATCAGTTTGAGAATTTGGGACGTGAAACATTTATGATGCCGGTGAAATGGAGTGAAGATGGATTCTCGTACATGACACAAGGCGATGATTTAGTACCTATGATTGTAAAACGTGAAGGTGTGAAACGCGATACGACAGTTACTTATGGTAATTTCGAGTTAGTAGCGAACTTTGATTCTCCTGTACTTGATATGCCATGGATGACTTTAAGAACTTCTGCATCCGATCTATATTCTTTGTCGGAAACACCCGGATACCTGACCTTGAAGTGTGCAGATATTAGCGCTACGGAAAAGAAAACTCCGGCATTTGTTTGTCGTCGGTTACAACATCATAAATTTGAATGTGCTACACGTATGTTGTTCAATCCTTCTAACGATAAGGAAACAGCCGGAATGCTGTTGTTTAAAGATGAGACACATCAATATTTCTTCTGCTTGAATAAAGTGGGTGAGAATAAAAATATTTCTCTGAAACAAATCGGTGAAAAGGAACAGACATTGGCTTCAGATGAAATAGACGCAGATACAAATGAAGTATATTTGAAATTAGTATCTCAAGGAATTGGTTACGATTTCTATTATTCTATTGATGGTGAAAAAAGCTGGAAACTGCTTTGTAAAGATGTAGATCCCAGTTATCTCTCTACTACAACGGCTGGTGGATTTACCGGTACTACAATTGGATTATACGCTACTTGCAAATAATTATTTTTTTTATATAAATCTAATACTAGTAACTATGAGTAATATTTATAATGATAGCTAATGCAATTAAAAAAAGAATGATTATTAGAAAACAATGTAGTTAATTAACATCTTAAACTAATGGTAATGAAAAATGTAACGAAGAAAATTCAAAAAATTCCTTACCTGTTTCTCCTTATGTTGTTTAGTTTTGTAACAGCATCAGCACAGAAAGGGATAACGGTGAGGGGAACGGTTCTTGACAGTAATGGTGAGACAATCATTGGAGCCTCGGTAACTTTAAAAGGTAATAATTCAGTAGGTACGATCTCAGATATAGATGGCAATTTTGTGTTGACTGTGCCCAGTGAGAAGTCCGTCCTTATTGTTTCGTATGTAGGAATGAAACCACAGGAAGTGAAAGTATCTTCCAAAGGGATGATAAAAGTGACGTTGGAAGATGATACCAAACAACTGGAAGAAGTAGTAGTTGTAGGTTACGGACAACAGAAGAAAGCGTCAGTGGTAGGTGCTATCACGCAGACAAGTGGCAAGACACTGGAACGTGCCGGTGGTGTAACTAGTCTTGGTTCAGCATTGACAGGGTCTTTGCCGGGAGTTATTACTTCTGCTTCTTCTGGTATGCCTGGTGCAGAAGATCCTCAGATTATCATTCGTACACAGAGCTCGTGGAATAATAGTGAACCTTTAATATTGGTGGATGGTATTGAACGTGAGATGAGTTCGGTAGATATCTCGTCTGTAGAGAATATTTCAGTGCTAAAAGACGCCTCTGCTACGGCTGTTTATGGTGTGAAGGGTGCCAATGGTGTAATTCTTATAACTACCAAACGTGGTAAGGAAGGAAAAGCTAGTGTGCAAATCAAAGCTAATGTAACAGCAAAGGTGGCATCCAAACTACCGGAGAAGTATGATGCATACGATACTTTTTATCTGTTGAATAACTCTATTGAACGCGAGGCTTGTCTTAATCCTAATGGCTGGAATGACTATACTCCGACTTCCATTATTGATAAGTATCGTCATCCTGCCAATGCGGAAGAATGGGATCGTTATCCTAATACTGATTGGGAAAAAGCACTGTTTAATAGTACAGCCATGTCTTACAATACCAGTGTCAATGTTTCCGGAGGTACAAAAATTGTCAGTTATTTTGCAGCGGCTGATTTTGTAAGTGAGGGTGACTTGTTTAAAGTATATGATAACCGTCGTGGCTATGATTATGGTTTTGGCTATAATCGTATTAATGTGCGTAGTAATTTGGATTTCCAATTGACTAAAACTACAAAGTTTTCTACCAATCTATTTGGATCGAATGCTCAGCGTACCGTACCATGGGACTATAATGACCAAGATGCAACTTTTTGGGCAGCAGCCTATAAAAGTGCTCCTGATGCCATGCGTCCGATTTATTCTAACGGTATGTGGGGATGGTATCAACCTCGTGATGCCGATGTGCCTAACTCCGTATACAAACTGGCTGGGGTCGGAGAAACGTACGACTACAAAGATGACTTCAGATTTTATCCTTGAGCAAGATTTGCATATGCTTACCAAAGGGCTGAAATTCAAAGCTAATTTCTCAATGGACTATACATTCGTTGAGAATAAGCGTGGCGTCAATGATATGTATCATAATTCTCAGCGTATGTGGGTTAGACCTGATACTGGAGAAATTATTTTGGAACAACCGGAGCTTGGTACCGGTTTGGATGCTATTATCAATCCTATCTATTGGGAACATCAGGCTGGTAGCGTGAATACTGGTGCTACTTATCGTAAGCTTTATTATTCCATGCAAATGGATTATGCACGAAATTTCGGTAAACATGAAGTGACTGCTCTTGCTCTTTTCAGTCGTTTGAAAGAAGCGTCGGGCAGTGTGTTCCCTATTTATCGTGAAGATTGGGTGTTTCGTTTAACTTATAATTATGCTATGCGCTACTTCTTCGAAACTAATGGTGCCTATAATGGTTCAGAGAAGTTCGGTCCTGATTACCGTTTTGCTTTTTTCCCTTCTTTTTCATTAGGATGGATGATTAGCGAGGAAAAAATTGTTAAGAACAACCTGAAATTTCTCGATATGTTGAAGTTACGAGCTTCTTGGGGTAGAGTGGGAGATGATGCGGTGGTTCAGCCTTGGCAAAGATTTACAGATGGTCGTTTCTTATATAAAAATCAGTTGGATTATGGAGGTAACACACTAATGGGTAATATTAAGCCTGCCAATACTCCTTATACTTACTATACAATCAGTCGACTGGGGAATCCTAATATCTCATGGGAAACTGTAGAAAAGAGAAATTTAGGTATTGATTATGCTTTTTTAGGAGGGGCGGTTGCCGGTTCGGTGGATATATTCAATGACACTCGTACTGATATTTTAGTGAAGGGAAGCGATAGAGCGATAGCTTCTTATTTTGGAACTGATGCTCCTTATGCTAATCTCGGTAAAGTGAGCAGTCATGGTTATGAGTTGGAGTTGAGATTGAACCATACTTTTAATAATGGTATTCGTGCTTGGCTCAATACTAGCATGACTCATGCTGTCAACAAAGTGAAATTCCGTGATGATGCACCTTTGAAACCTGATTACCAGAAAGGGGCGGGACATGCCATTAATCAGGTATATTCTTATATTGATCATGGTAATCTTGCTACATGGGATGACGTGATTGGAAGTCCGGTTTGGACAACGGGTAATGATGCAAAACTCCCTGGGGATTATAACATTGTCGATTTTAATGGCGACGGTGTAATTGATGCTGATGACCGTGCTCCCTATCAGTATTCTACGATGCCTCAGAATACTTACAATGCTTCAATCGGAGCAGAATGGAAGGGATTTAGCATTTTTGCACAGTTCTATGGAGTAAACAATGTGACTCGTGAAGTCAATTTCCCGACGTTCCGTAGCACTGCTCATGTAGCTTATGCTGAAGGTGATTATTGGACTCCCGATGGGAGTGCTACTCTGCCCGCACCGCGTTGGGGGACCACTATTGATCAAGCAGCATCAGGCACTAGATATTGGTACGATGGTTCTTATTTGCGTTTGAAAAACGTTGAATTGTCCTATACTTTCCAAAAATCAAACTGGTTGAAGAAGATGGGGATCAAAAACTGCCGTATATATCTGAACGGTGATAATCTTTATATGTGGACTAAAATGCCGGATGATCGCGAATCTAATACCGGATATAGTTCTTCTGATGGTGCTTATCCGACAATGCGCCGTTTCAATCTTGGTATCGACATTACTTTATAAATACTAAGTAAAGACTATGAATAAGTATATTAATAAAATATTCCTTACGTCGGTCATCACTTTGGCCGGTATGTTGGGAGCTACTTCTTGTACTGACTATTTGGACAAATCTCCATATAGTGACATTGAAGAGAATGATCCATATAAGAATTTCAAGAATTTCCAGGGATTTACCGAGGAACTCTATAACTGTATACCTGTTGTATCAAACAGTGAGTATCATACTAGTTTTAATTTTGGTGAGGAAGATTATTGGGAGCCACAGGAGCTTCGCCTCTTTGCCCGTAATATTGACTATGGTGATTTCTGGGGATGGACTACCTGTTATTATTCTTATCCTTCTTCTATACGTGGTGGAAAGGCTAATTCACAGGAACGCAGTGATAAGGGTAATCTGTGGAAACTTTGCTGGTATGGTATCCGTAAGGCTAACATTGGTATAGCTAATCTTGGTAATTTGGTAAGTGCTACAGAAGAAGAACGTAATCTTATTGAAGGACAACTTTATTTTTTCCGTGGATGGTTTCATTTTATGTTGATGGAATGGTGGGGTGGAATGCCTTATGTTGACCAAGTATTACCGCCGGATGTTGCTCCTGCATTATCCAGGCTTACCTGGCAAGAGTGTGCTGAAAAATGTGTGGCTGATTTTGACCATGCTATTCCTTTGCTTCCCGTTGACTGGGATCAAACAACTGCTGGTAGAGCTACTCTTGGTTTGAATGATACTCGTATTAATAAAATTATGGCCTTGGCCTATAAAGGGAAGACATTGCTTTGGGCGGGTAGTCCGCTAATGAACTGGGCTTCCGGAGGTGACAAAGAGTATGATGCGGGACGTTGTAAGCGTGCAGCTGAAGCTTTTGGCGAAGCTTTGAAGATTGTTGAGGATACTAAACGCTATGAATTAGCAGATATGGAAAATTATAACGACCTGTTTGTCGTATACAATTCCGGCGGTAAACTTAACGGGGTGAAAGAAGCTATCTTCCGCGAAAATTTAGTGCAGTATGATGGTCGTTGGAACTATAACATGAATACGGATTTTCGTCCGCGTTCTCATATCAATGCTGGTATTAAATGTTATCCGACTGCTAATTATGTAAATTATTTTGGTATGGCTAATGGCTATCCGATCAAAGATATGACAAAAGCCGATGCAGAATCAGGATATGATCCTAAGTATCCTTGGAAAAATCGTGATCCGCGTTTTTATAAAGACATCATATTTGACGGTGAATGGTGTGGAGAAACTGGAAACGGACAATATTGCCAGTTGTATACGAATGGAGCGGACAGTGAAGAGAAAGATCCACAGAAAGGGTGTTTTACAGGTTATATGAATAGTAAGCTCTGTCTAAAAATAGTGAATAATGCTAACGTCAGAGGTGCTCACTACGCTGTTTTAAGTTTGATGCGTTTAGCGGATGTTTATCTGATGTACTCGGAGGCAACGGCTGTAGGTTATGGCTCTCCGCAAAGTAAAGCTTCTAGCTTCTATATGACGGCTGAAGATGCTATCAATGAGATTCGTGATCGTGCCGGTGTGGCTCACGTACTTGATCGATTTACTGGAAATACGACAGACTTTCTTGGTGAGATTCGCCGCGAGCGTGCCGTAGAACTTGCTTTTGAGGGCTTTCGCTTTATGGATCTCCGTCGTTGGATGCTTCTTGATAAGAGTCCTTATACCTTGAAGACAAAGATTGAGTTTGACCGTGTCCCTACCGCAAGCTATAACAAAGAGCATCCGGAGGAGAATGAAATCATGAACTTGAAAGAAGTGGTACTGGTGGAGAGAAAGTATACCGACAGACACTATTGGCTGCCATTACCCAAAGCAGATGTTTACTTGTATGAAGGCTTTGGCCAGAATCCGGGATGGTAATCATGACGTATTAACTAATAATGACGCGAAATATGAATAGAAAGTTTATATATATCGGCTGTACTGTTTTTGCCATGTCATTGCTTAGCATGACAGGTGTGCAGGCACAGGAGGAAAGCAAGGACAGCTTAGTGAATGTGGCTTTCGGCAAAGTTGCTCAGGAAGATTTGACTCATGCCATTTCTACTGTCAACACGTCAGAGCTGACAAAGAAGACTGCTAACAATAATAGCCTTGTGGGCCTTGAAAGTTTTGTCGGTGGTTACAATGGATCATCCCTTTGGGGACAAGGACCGTTGGTACTGGTAGACGGTGTGCCTCGTAGTGCATCAAGTGTAAAGGCTTCGGAAGTGGAAAGTATATCTATGCTGAAAGATGCGGCAGCTGTGGTACTCTATGGTAGCCGTGCCGCGAAAGGAGTAATTCTTATCACTACCAAGCGAGGCAAAGATTCACCCATGCATATCGATGTTCGTGCCAATGTAGGGGTGAATGTCCCGAAGGCTTATCCTAAGTACTTGGATGCAGATTGTTATATGACCATGTACAATGAAGCTTGTCGTAATGACGGTATAGCAGAAAGGTATGATGCCGGTACTATTTATAACACAGCAATGGGTACTAATCCTTATCGTTATCCGGACATAGACTTTTATAGTTCAGATTATTTAAGAAAGTTCTATACTAATTCTGATGTTACGGGTGAAGTGTATGGAGGTAATGAAAAGACTCATTATTACTTGAACTTCGGTATGAATTATGCTAATAGCCTGTTGAAATACGGTGAGTCAAAGAAAGCTTATGATATGAGTTTTAATGTACGTGGTAATGTGGATATGGCACTGGCTTCATGGCTTAAAGCAACTACTAATGCTGCTATTCTCTTTGACAATAGTTATCAAGGCCGTGGTGACTTTTGGGGAGCGGCTTCTACATTGCGCCCCAACTGGTTTGCACCATTATTACCCATTGATATGATGGATCCTAATGTTGCATATATACAGGAATATATAACTAACAGCAATCATCTTATAGACGGTAAGTATCTGTTAGGAGGTACTTCGGCAGACACGACAAACCCGTTTTCCGAATTGCTTGCTGCTGGATATACGAAGGAAAAAGCACGTAGATTTATGTTTGATGTGGCTGTGATGGCGGATCTTGGAGGCTTGTTAAAGGGCTTATCTTTCAAAACTGCTTATAGCGTAGATTACACTTCTTATTATTCAGAAGCTTATGCTGAAAAGTATGCTATTTATGAGCCTAAATGGTCTAATGTGAATGGTAAGGATATGATTATCGGACTTACCAAATTCAATGATGATACAAAATCAACTAACGAATATGTAGGTAAATCGACTTACGACCAGACCATGACTTTCAGTGCACAGTTTGATTATAACCGTACATTTAAGACATTCCATAATGTATCTGCGACCTTGTTGGGATGGGGATATCAGACACAAAGTTCGGCTGATGAAGGTCATGAGAGTAGTGATTATCATCGTACCAGCAACGTAAATCTGGGATTGCGTGCTTCTTATAATTACGATCATAAATATTATGCAGACTTTAGTGGTGCTTTGGTACATTCAGCCAAGTTGCCGGAAGGAAATCGCAACGCTTTTTCTCCATCGGTCACTTTGGGATGGAGACTTAGTAAAGAGAAGTTTATGGAAAGTGTAGGCTTTGTGGACGATCTGAAGATTACGGCTTCTTATGCCAAGTTGCATCAGGATCTTGATATTTCTGATTACTATATGTATAAGGGCTATTTTTCTGACAAAGGCGGTTGGTTTCAATGGTATGACGGAACGGTGGGTGGTAATACGACCGGTTCAAAACGAGGTGACAATCCGAATCTTGACTTTATCACTCGTGAGGAAGTTCGTGCAGGTATAGACGCCACTTTATTCAATAGACTGTTGAGAATTAATGCGAACTATTTTACTCAGAAGACTAGTGGACTTCTAACTCAAGGTGCTTCTACTATTTATCCTTCGTTTTTCGATTTAGGTACAGATCTTTCATTTTTACCTTGGATCAATTATAATGAAGACAAACGTACTGGTTTTGATTTTTCACTAAGTGCAAATAAAAAGATAGGTGATTTCGACGTGACTCTCGGGTTTAATGGAATGGTATTTTCTTCAAAAGCTTCTATTCGTGATGAAGTGGCGAATGAGTCTTATTTGTTGCGCCAGGGGCGTGCACTTGATGCAACTTATGGATATGTTTGCGAAGGTTTCTTTCAAGATCAGGCTGATATCGAGAAACATGCCAAGCAGACATTCGGCACAGTTCGTCCCGGTGACCTGAAGTATAAGGATATCAATGGTGATGGTGTAATCAATAGTGATGACCAGATTGATCTGGGTGCAGGCGGGTGGTCTACATCACCATTTACTTTTGGTTTGAATTTGACATTGATAATAATAATTATGGAATAGAAAAAGCAAGTGAAGTATATGAAGAATTATCTAATGATACGATAACTTTTGAATTTGACATTGAAATACAAGAACTTTACTCTTTTTGCAATGGGATCGGGACAAACCGGTGCGGTGGCTTTTAAAAATAATTCTTATTACTGGAACAGAGGTACGAGCAAGTTCTCAGAAATCGTTATGGGACGTTGGACTGAAGAAACGAAAGAAACAGCTACTTATCCTCGTCTTTCTACCAGCAATGGTGATAATAACTTCCGTAATTCTACTTTCTGGATGTACAAGAATAATGTTTTCCGTTTGAGTAATGTGCAGCTTACTTATGATTTTCCTACAGATACTTTCAACGGAACTTTCATACGTGGACTTAGCTTGTATTGTGGTGGAAGCAACTTACTTACAATAGCAAAAGAACGTGAGTATATGGAGATGAGTTTGGGGGCTCCCCAATACCGGAATTTCTATCTAGGCTTTAAGGCCGCATTCTAAATCTAACTAAAAAAGATAGTACATAATATGAAAAAGAAAATAATATTTTTGGTAGCTGCTGCCTTGATGCTGAATAGTTGCGATGACCTTTTCGAGCCGGCCATTGAGAACTTCAAGGATGTGGAACAGATGTACGACGATGCTCAATATGCACAAGGCTTCCTGGTGAATGTGTACCGTTGCGTTCCGGGATACTATGATAATAGTGAATATGCAACAGATGATGCTGTCATTAATCAGAAGAACAATGCATTTCTCACGATGGCTACCGGTGGTTGGACTTCCCGGTTATGGACGCCTATCAATCAATGGACCAATTCGTTCAGTTCTATCCAGTATATCAATCTTTTCCTAGAAAATGTGGATAAGGTAAGGTGGTCGGATGATGCAGAGAAAGCACAATTGTTTGCTCGTCGTACCAAGGGGGAAGCTTATGGACTTCGCGGTATGTTTTTATACTATTTGCTTCGTGCACATGCTGGATTTGGAGAAAACGGAGAATTGCTCGGTGTACCTCGTTTGACAGAGTATCTTACTATAAACTCGGACCTTAATTTACCTCGTGCTTCGTTTGCTGATTGTGTACAGCAGATATATAGTGACTTGGAAAAAGCCGAAGAATTACTTCCTTGGGAGTATAATGATGTGAATGAGGTACCTGCCGATTTTCAGAGTATTACTCAGGATAAAGGTAAATATAATACTGTAATGGGAGAGAAGTCCCGTCAATTATTCAATGGTCTGATTGCACGTGCTTATCGTGTTCGTACAGCTCTTTTGGCTGCTAGTCCGGCTTTTCAGGATGCCTCTAATCCTGCTTCATGGGCCGATGCTGCTAATGCGGCTG
>ENA-OOQO01000896-OOQO01000896.1-human-gut-metagenome-genome-assembly--contig:-NODE-896-length-16362-cov-3.466180_pt1 | contig 16362 bp, 13 predicted proteins | sample MGYA00241088_ERZ501162 | MGnify/ENA primary metagenome ERZ501162 (study PRJEB25962, sample SAMEA2042497) | human gut metagenome | biome: human gut; feature: human-associated habitat; material: faeces... | reverse complement strand
GGCAGGGGGGGCACTCGCCGGTGATGTAGCGGTCGGCAAGGAAGGTCTTAGCTTCTTCGTCGTAATACTGCATGCTGGTCTTTTCGATGAATTCTCCCTTATCGTACAGCTTGCGGAAGAAGTCGGAAGCCGTGTCGTGATGCGTCTTTGAAGTAGTACGGCTGTACACGTCGAAGGAAACGCCGAACTCTTCGAAAGACTTCTTTATAAGCGTATGATAGCGGTCCACCACGTCTTGCGGGGTGATGCCTTCCTTCTTGGCGCGGATGGTGATGGGCACTCCGTGTTCGTCGGAGCCGCCGATGAAGATTACATCTTCCTTTTTCAGTCGCAGGTAGCGGACATAAATGTCGGCAGGAACATAAACGCCTGCCAGGTGTCCGATATGAACCGGGCCGTTGGCATACGGCAATGCCGAGGTCACGGTGGTACGTTTGAATTTCTTTTCCATTGTGTTATTATGTATCTCTTTTGTTATGAACGCTTTTAGTGGCACAAAGATAGCTGTTTTCTGCAAAATATGAGTATTCTTCCAGATTCTTTCCAGATTTAGGCTTCATCTTTGCCATACAAAATGAACAAACTTGGTATTGATAATGTAAAAAAACGAAATGACTATGAAACTGGAAAAGTACTTCTTATTATTGGCGTTAGGCGTGTTTGCCTTTGCCTTGCAAAGCTGTGATGATGACGACAACGACGGAATCTCCGTGCCCGCGGAACTGAGTAATGCGTTGGCCAAGGAGCATCCCAATGCCCAGCGTATAGAATGGGAAACAAAAGGTGCATATTATGTGGCTGATTTCCATGAGGACAATTTCGAAAAGGAGGCCTGGTTCACCAAAGACGGTGTATGGCAGATGACCGAAACCGACCTCCGTTATGCAGACCTTCCCGCTCCGGTGAGAAGCTCTTACGAGAGTAGTACCTATTATAATGTATGGAAGGTGGAAGATGTAGACAAGCTGGAACGTAAGGAAATGGCTGTTGTCTACATCATCGAAGTGGAGAAAGGTAATCAGGAAATGGACCTCTATTATTCGGAGGACGGCATTCTGGTGAAGGAAGTGGCCGATGCGCACAACGGCGGTTCTCCCGAAGATTATCTCCCTTCTGATATTTCCGCTGCCATCAAAGATTTTATAGCAGAGAAATATCCCAATGCCCGCATTGTGGATATTGAAAAAGAAAAGAACGGTATGACGGAAGTCGAAATCGTGCACGGAAGTATCAGCAAGGATGTGATGTTCACCGCTGAGGGTGCATGGGCCTATACTATCTGGGATATCAGTAAGAGACATCTGGAGGATGTAGTGAAGAACGCCGTTACGGCTGCCCATCCCGGTTATGTCATTGATGATGCCGACTTTATTGAGACTCCCGATGGCAGTTACTTTTTGGTAGAGATGGAGCAAGGGGAAAGGGAAATCTACGTAAAGGTGACAGCGGAAGGTGAAATACTGCCATAGTCTTATACTGAATACTTCCCTTTAAATCAGCGTATTGTATTTACTGCTTGTTTACCTTCTAATGTAAAGCAGTTTACCATAGGGTGTAACGGCCGTTACTCCATATTGTAACGGTCGTTACGCCATAGTGTAAAGCCTTTTACCTCGTAGTGTAAATGAAGTTACCGTTTGGGGTAACCGGAGTTATCATGTGAGGTGACCGGAGTCGTCATGTGAAGTCGTACTCTTCTACATAAGCGTCGAAGTACTCCGCCCGTTGGAGTCCTAAGTTACGGGCAATTGCAATGACTTGTTGCTGCTCGGTTGGTGAGAGCAAAGTTTCCCCTTTCCGCTTCTGATAATATCTTCGGATACCCCATAAGCCGATGAGCCGGTAGCGGAACGTGCCGGACTGGCCGACAGAGATGGCTTCTGCCGTATGGATAAAGCCTTTGGCATAGCGCACTTTCTTATTCGAGCAATAATATTTGCATTTTCCCGCTGTGGACTCTATTGCTTTCGGATTCAGTACATATAGGAAGATGTTGTTTGAGGGTGCATACGTATATGCAATCCGGCGCAGGCAGGTGTCAGTATAAGGGCATGTGTCAGTAGCGCATAAGCCGAAGTTATGGGGAACTTTGGAATAATCGAAAGTTTCTTCTTTCATCATTTTTTTGTTTAAAGTTCCGCAAAGGTACAATTAGTTTGGAGATTGATGGGTGCTTCACCTGATATTTGTTTTATCCCGAAAATATTATGTATTTTACGTAACGTGAAATGCGTAACGTAAAACATGGAATCATTCCGCCTTCCGGTTTCCGCATTTCGTCCTCCCCATTCCGCATCCCGTCCGTAAATGCTTCCCGCTTACTTGCCGCAGGCCTATATTTGCAGAAAACATTTGCATATTCCCATGAAGACAAACTCTGTGATTCTATTGGTGTTGTGGCTTGCGGCGTGGCCGTTCTGCTGCCGGGGGCAAGGCTATATCAGTTACGACTATCTGCCCGAAAGTTCGTTGAAGGATGACCTCGGCAACGAGTATGGTTCGGGCAGCTTGATGATGGTATCGGGAAGGTATAACCTGCCGCTTTCCGTCAGGCATGACGACAAGGGCAGGCTGGTGGCGTGGTCGGCAACCGTCAATGCTGCCTATGGCGTATTCCATAATAAGGGGCAGGCGCGGGAGTTGAATCCGGACAATCTGCTGAATGCCAGTCTGAATATCTCCCACATCCGTCCCCTGTCCGACAAGTGGAGTATCATAGCCTCTGTGGGCGGCGGTGTCTATGCCCCGTTGGACGGGGTTTCCATGAAGACTCTACTGGCTAATGGAGCAATCATCTTTGTCTATAAACTGCGGAAGAACCTCGACTTGGGCATCGGTGCGGGGTTGACGAACTCTTACGGTATCCCGATGATACTGCCCATGATGTACTTCAGTTGGAGGAATGCCGGCAGGTATGAGCTGAAAGTGGATATGTCCAGCGGCATGAAAGTGTCCGTCGCCACCTGGCTGAACAAGAAGCTGAAGCTGGAACTGACCGCCCTCGATATGGACGGCATGTCTGCCGTGATGGAAGTCGACGGGAAATCGAAAATCTATTCTACCGTCATGCTGAGGTCATACATCAGTCCTTCGTGCCAGTTGAGTAGGAAGACGGCTGTTTATCTGGGAGTGGGCGGTAACTGGATACGCGGGATAAGTATGTCGGACCGTAGTTTGAAAGGTTTTCTCAATAACTTCAAGAACGATGAGGACGAGCCTTGCTTTAGACCGACTCTGCGCCTGACGGTGGGATTCAGGTATACGCTGAAATGACAAATGCCATTTTAGTAAAGACAAGAGGTAAAATAGTATCTTTGTCGCAATAACAGACATGTTGTATGGTAAAGTATTTATTAGTAGAAGATGAGCGCTTCGCCTACGAAGAGCTGAAGCGTATGATGCAACGGCTGCGCCCTTCCTGGCAGTTGGCGGGCTGGGCAGAGAGCGTGGAGCAGGCTGTACTGCTCTTGCGTCAGGGTAGCCTGGACTTGATGATTGTAGATATCCGCTTGTCCGACGGGTTGAGCTTTGAGATATTCGAGCAGTGTCCCGTCGATTTGCCCGTTATCTTCACCACCGCCTACGACGAATATGCCATCAAGGCTTTCAAGGTAAACAGCATCGACTATCTGCTGAAACCCATTGAAGAAAGCGACCTAGAAGCAGCCTTGTGCAAGTTCGAGCACAACAGTGCCCTCCGTTCTGCGGCTCCCGAATATCGGCAACTGGAACTCGGCTACTTGGCAGCCAACAAGAAGAACCGTTTTCTGGTGCAGGTGGGCGATACCTTCCGCTACGTAGAAACTCCGGATGTCGCTTTCTTTTATAGTGAGGACAAGCTGACTTATCTGCACCTCTTCTCCGGGAAACGGTATATCATCAGCTACTCGCTGGACCAGTTGGAGGGAATGCTGGATAGGGATGTTTTCTTTAGGGTTTCAAGGAGCTGCATATCCAACATTAGGTCCATCCGGAAGAGTTCCAGGTACTTCGGCAGTCGCTTGAAGCTTTACTTCGAGCCGGAGTGCCCGCACGAGGTATTGGTGAGCCGCAGTCGCGTGGCCGATTTCTTGAAATGGGTGGACGGAGTGGTATGAGTTATAAGTTATGAGGCATAAGAGATACATATTCCTTTTTATACTGACGGTTTCCGTCTCGTTGCTTGTCATAGGGTGCGTTTATAACGTCATCAGCGGTAAGCCGTGGTATGCGAATATCATGGTGCAGTTCTTTCTGAATCTTCCTTTGTGCATAGGGCTGGGGTTCATCGACTTTGGGGTTATCAACTTGATATATAAAAGACTGAAACAGCGCAACAATGCGGTGAGGATTCTGGTGGATATTGTGTTGACCACTGCACTGGCTGTTCTGTTGACGTACATCTTGAACTTCCTGCTGATGGGCGGGCATGGAAATTTCTGGCATATCCTGAGAAACTCCCTGCCGGTAGTGCCGTGGAACTGGATTATCGTTCTGCAGATAGAGATATTCTTCTATAGCCTGCAACGTTCGGAGATGGAGAAGCAGATGGCTGTCATCGAGAAGGAGAAGGCGCTGTATCAGTTCGAGGTGCTGAAAAACCAGATTAATCCCCATTTCTTATTCAATAGTCTGAATGTCCTTGCCTCCCTTGCTTATCAGGATACCGAAAAGACGAACCGGTTTGCCAAGAAGCTGTCTACGGTGTACCGTTATCTGCTCACTACGCATGGCAGAGCTACGGTGACCGTGCAGGAAGAACTGTCGTTCGTAGAGTCGTATTTATACCTGGAGCATATCCGCTTTGGCGATGCGCTGCATGTGGAGATAGAAGATGATTTGCGGAATCATCATTGTCTCGTCATTCCTGCCAGCATACAGATGCTTGTGGAGAATGCCTTGAAGCATAATATCAGTACAAAGAAGTCGCCGCTGATAGTCCATATATCCATAGGAAACGAAGGGATTACGGTACGCAACAATCTTCAGTTGCGCAACTATGTGGCCAGTAATAGGGCGGGATTGAAGAACCTGCAACGGCAGTATGCCCTATACGGCACGCTGGTGGAGATTCTTAAGGACGAAAAGGAGTTTGTGGTGAAACTTCCCTTTGTGGGCGAAGACGTGAACCGTCTCAGCACAATATAGTCCTCTTCCCGAAGAAGAATCTGGAAACGTGCATCTTGTCCATAGCCCACGCCATACCCATGCAGCCGCTAAGAGTGAAGGCGGTGGCAGTGACAAGGAACAGCATCCCCGTAGGGTCGAAGGCGAACACGGGCAGAAACGCCTTGGACAGAATGGTGAAAATGGGTGAGAAAAGGAGTATGACCAGCGTATTGCGCCCTATAAAGAAGGAAAGCCGTTTGGCTTGTACCGGCAGATAGCCGTAGGCTGCCAACAGCAGGCTGATGGAAAGCCAGGTGATGGCGACTCCTGCCAGAGTACCTCTATCCAGATTGGCGGGAAAACAGCATAGTATTACGAATGGAACAATGGCGAAGGTTGTGGCACGAAAGACTTGTGTAAAACGAAGCCCGCTTTGGCTCACTGTCATGCCGATAAGGAAATAGAGGGCATTGGAGAAGTTCATCAATCCTCCCCAATGGGAAAGGGCAAACAGGCAGACACCGGTCACAACCAGCCGGGAGACAACCGACAGCCGTACATAGCGGAATGTGATATAATAGATGAGGCTGCACAGAATCAGTGTATGCAGATACCAGTAAGGCCCCATCGGATGGAGGAATATCTTGTCGAGCAATACGGTAGGAGTAATGGCATCTACACTTTCGCGTACGGGCAGGAAATGCGACATCACCGTATAGGCCGCCTCCATGCAGGCATACGGAATGAAAATCCATAGAAGCTTGCGGAGAAAGCTTCGGGCATCCTTCCGGTTATTGGCCAGATAGCCCGAAATAATCAGGAAAGCGGACATGTGGAACGTATAGACGATTTGTTTCGCATACGGATACTTGTCGCCTATATATACAAGGTGGAAGATAATCATCAGGGTGATGAAGATGCATTTCAGATAATCTATCTCTTTGACACGGCTTTCCATATAGGGTAGTTTTCTGCGTATTGTTATTGATGGCACAAATATATATACTTCCGTAAACTTATTTATATTTTGCAAAGGGATTAAGCTTATTTTCTCTTTTACCGATTGCTTTTATGTATGGAAAATGTATATTTGTGCATGAATCATTAACTTAATGTAAAACAGACTATGATAACAAGCCAATTACTTCACCCGGCCAGTATTGTGGTAGTGGGGGCATCCAACAATGTACACAAACCCGGAGGGGCTATCCTGAAAAATCTGCTTAGCGGCGGATATACCGGTGAGCTTCGTGCCGTGAATCCGAAAGAGACTGAAGTGCAGGGTGTTGCTGCCTTTGCGGATGTGAAGGACATTCCCGATACGGACCTTGCCATCCTTGCCATACCTGCCGCGCTTTGTCCCGATGCGGTGGAGATGCTTGCTGCGGAGAAGCAGGTGAAGGCGTTCATTATCCTTTCTGCCGGTTTTGGTGAGGAGACCCATGAGGGTGCTGTGCTGGAAGATCGCATACTGGAAACGGTGAACCGGTATGGAGCCTCTCTGATAGGCCCCAACTGTATCGGTTTTATGAACTCGTGGCATCACAGTGTATTCAGCCAGCCCATCCCGCAACTGCATCCGCAAGGGGTGGACCTGATTTCCAGCTCCGGTGCCACAGCGGTGTTCATATTGGAGAGCGCCGTGACCAAGGGATTGCAGTTCAACTCTGTATGGTCTGTGGGCAATGCCAAGCAAATCGGCGTGGAGGATGTGTTGCAATACATGGACGAACACTTCAATCCGGAAGCGGATTCCAGAATAAAACTTCTTTATATAGAGAGTATCGGTGACCCCGACCGTCTGCTGTTTCATGCATCCTCGCTCATCAAGAAGGGCTGCAAGATTGCGGCCATCAAGGCGGGCAGTAGCGAAAGCGGCAGCCGGGCGGCGAGTTCGCATACGGGGGCCATTGCCAGTAGCGATTCGGCGGTAGAGGCTTTGTTCCGTAAGGCGGGTATTGTGCGTTGCTATTCGCGCGAGGAGTTGACGACCGTAGGTTGTATCTTCACACTGCCGGAACTGAAAGGGAAAAACTTCGCCATCATTACCCATGCCGGCGGTCCGGGAGTGATGCTGACCGATGCATTGAGTAAGGGTGGACTGAATGTTCCGAAACTGGAAGGACCGGTGGCGGAGGAACTTAAGGGTAAGCTTTTCCCCGGTGCGGCTGTGGGGAATCCCATTGATATTCTGGCTACGGGTACGCCGGAACATCTGCGCCTCTGTCTGGAGTATTGTGAGGAGAAGTTTGACAATATTGATGCTGTAATGGCTATTTTCGGCACTCCGGGGCTGGTGACCATGTTTGAAATGTATGATGTGCTGCACGAGAAGATGCTGCATTGCAAGAAGCCGATTTTTCCGATTCTTCCTTCCATCAATACGGCGGGAGCCGAGGTTGCCGCTTTCCTGGCAAAGGGCCATGTGAACTTTGCCGATGAGGTGACTCTCGGCACGGCACTTTCGCGGATAATGAATGCCCCGCGGCCTGCCAATAATGAAATCGAGCTCTTTGGAGTGGATGTTCCCCGTATCCGCCGGATTATAGATTCCATTCCTGCGGACGGTTATATCGCCCCGCACTATGTGCAGGCATTGCTCCGCTCTGCAGGTATTCCTATTGTGGAGGAGTTTGTTTCGGACAACAAGGAAGAAGTGCTTGCCTTTGCGCGTCGCACGGGGTTCCCGGTGGTGGCAAAGGTGGTGGGGCCGGTGCATAAGTCGGATGTGGGCGGTGTTGTGCTCAATATCAAGAGTGAACAGCATTTGGCATTGGAATTCGACCGTATGATGCAGATTCCCGAAGCTAGTGCTATCATGGTGCAGCCGATGTTGAAAGGGACGGAATTGTTTATCGGTGCCAAATATGAAGAGAAGTTCGGACATGTGGTACTCTGCGGTCTGGGCGGTATTTTTGTGGAGGTGCTGAAGGATATATCTTCCGGTCTTGCACCGTTGTCCTACGAGGAGGCTTACTCCATGATTCACTCGTTGCGTGCCTATAAGATTATCAAAGGTACGCGTGGGCAGAAGGGAGTGAATGAAGATAAATTTGCCGAAATTATTGTACGGCTTTCCACCTTGCTGCGCTTTGCAACGGAAATCAAGGAGATGGATATCAATCCATTGTTGGCGACTGAAAAGCAGGTGATAGCGGTGGATGCGCGCATTCGGATAGAAAAATAAGGGTTAGAGATTAGGGATTAGGGATTAAAGGGGCTGACTGTTAATCGCTCACCGCTAATCCCTTTTTCATCCTGCCCAGTCCTCCCTATCCAGATTTCTATATCCGATAGCTTCCGCCAAGTGTGCCGGCTGTATCAATTCGCAGCCTTCCAGGTCGGCGATGGTGCGTGATACTTTCAATATACGGTCGTAGGCGCGGGCCGAAAGGTTTAGGCGGTTCATGGCAGTTTTGAGCATGGCAAGTCCTTTGTCATTCGGACGGGCGTGGCGAGCAAGCAGTTTACTGTTCATCTGGGCATTACAATATATGCCGGGAATGTCTGCATACCTTGCTTCTTGAATTTGTCGGGCACGTATCACACGCTCGCGTATGGTGGCGCTCGATTCGCCGGGGCGAGAATCTGCCATCTCTTCAAAGGGGAGTGGGGTGACTTCAATTTGCAGGTCGATACGGTCGAGCAAAGGTCCGGATATGCGGTTCAGGTACTTTTGTACTTGTCCGGGACTGCACACACAAGCCTTGGTGGGATGCGTGTAATACCCGCATGGGCACGGATTCATAGAGGCTACCAGCATAAAACTTGCCGGATACTCTACATTGCATCGGATGCGTGACACGGTAATCTTCCTATCTTCCAGCGGTTGGGGAAAGACCCCCAATACGTTACGGCTGTACTCTGGCAGTTCATCAAGATATAAAATTCCGTTATGTGCCAGACTGATTTCACCGGGCTGGGGGAAACTTCCTCCACCGGTCATCGCTACCGTAGAAATGGTGTGGTGAGGGGCGCGGAACGGGCGTTTCGAGATGAGTCCACCGTCTTTGCCCAACTTTCCGGCAACAGAATGAATCTTGGTCGTTTCCAGACTCTCTCCCAAAGAGAGGGGAGGAAGTATAGATGGCAGACGCTTGGCAAGCATGGACTTACCGCTGCCCGGCGAACCGATGAGAAGTATATTGTGGCTGCCCGAAGCAGCTACCTCTAAGGCTCGTTTCACATTTTCCTGCCCTTTTACTTCTGCAAAGTCGAAATCAAAGTTGCTCTGCTGGGAATAGAATTCCTCGCGGGTGTTGACTAACGTAGGGGTTAATTCCTGCGTGCCATTAAAGAATTCTATAACTTCCTTGATGTTTCCCGCTCCGTACACTTTCAGATTGTTTACTACTGCCGCTTCGTGGGCATTCTGTTGCGGTACAATCATACCCTCAAACCCCAGTTCTCTGGCCTTGATGGCAATGGGGAGTGCTCCTTTGATAGGTTGCAGGCTGCCGTCAAGGCTTAGTTCACCCATCAGCAGATAGCGTTCCAGCTTATCGGACTGGATAACTTCGCTGGCGGCAAGTATGCCGATGGCTAAAGGTAAATCGTAAGCTGCACCTTCCTTGCGGATGTCAGCCGGAGCCATGTTGATGACAATATTGCTGGTCGGCATCCGGTAGCCGTTGACCTGCAAAGCAGATATGATACGTTGATGGCTTTCTTTGACCGCAGAGTCCGGCAAACCGACTAAATAGAACATACAGCCTCTGGAACTGTTGACTTCAATGGTGATGAGGGTTGCGTCAATACCTTGAACAGCCGCTCCAAAAACTTTTATGAGCACGTTTTTAGTGATTAGGGGTTAGTGATGGCAGGATAGGCTACCGTCGGTTTTGTTTTTTGAGTTTCTTTTCACTCTCTTTCTTCTCTTTTTCCTTTTGCTCTATCTCCTCCAGTTTCTTTTTGATGTCTTCCTCACTCATATTCTTCCCTTCAATTTTTCCGGAAGGGCTAAGGAACAGATTGGCAGGCAATGCTTGTATGGCGAGCTGTTTGATGGGCGCTGTGTTCCATCCGGAGAAATCACAACTCTGTTCCCACTTCAGGGTATCTCTTTTGATTGCTTCTTCCCATTCCTTTCTGTCGATATCCAAGGAAATGCCCCAGAGTGCGAATAGCTTGTTCTTTTCTTCTTTCTTGTAAATCCGGCGCAGGGCAGCGTTGGCTTCCATGCTTTGCGGGTCCCAAGATGCCCAAAAATGTATCAACAGATATTTGTCCTTAAAGCTAGTACGGCTGATTTGTGTGCCTTTGGCATTGGGCAGGTTGACGTAAGGGATGGTTTTCCCGACGGATACCTTCTCTTCTTCTTGGATAAGGTCAAGCAGTTCGTCCACATATGGGCGGTCTTTCAGGCCTCCAGTCATGTGTTCTGTCATTTCTTTGATTAAGGAGAAGTCCGGTTGCGGTTTTTGCACGAAATATTTCTCCAGCAGATAGATACTTACCAGTGAAGAAGGATGGCTGTTGATGAAGGCTTCTGCTTTTTCTTCCAATGCTTTCTCCGAGGGAGTACTCAAACCTTTCAACTCTTTCTGAAAGGCGGTCAGTTCTTCATTGGGAACATTCCCCGTGATTTCCAGTGAAGTAAGTTCGGCGGCAGAACCTTTTATCTTTATGTTGTCTCCTTTGTCCAGGTAAAGCGGATATTCCGTACCGTCACTGAATTGCAACCATGTAGAGGCAAGTGTGTCGGTGGTGAGGGTTGCAGAGAACTTGTCATCCTTGACAAGCAGAGTGTCCATACGGTTATAGAACTTGTCCGTACCATATATATAAAGGGTATCATTCCCCAGCCCTTTGATTTCACCATTTAGGTAGACTGAATTTGTATTTTTGCTGCCGCAGGCAGACAATATAATAAGCAGAAGGTATGCAAGATAGATTTTCTTCATTCCGGTTCTTTTTCTGATACTTCGTCGCGAAAATACTTCTTTTTGGTGTGAATAAAAAGAAATGCCCGACATATTTCTATGCCGGGCACGTTCTTTTCAATCTAACCTTTATTATTTGATGATATTCATAAAGTCAGTGTTAGTGAAGTATTTGGCGAATTCCAGGTCAGAAGCAGCCTTCTTTGCCAAAGCCGGTTCTTTTGCAATGGCATTCTTCAGACTGCTGGTTACCATAGATGTATTGTTGGTTCTTGCGCCAAGTACAGCCATCAGGTAGTCAGTATAAGCGTCTGGTCTTTCGATAGCAGCCAGTGTGTTCTTAGCCTTGTTGTAGTCCTTAGCCAGGATTTGTGCCAAAGCAGCGCTGTTAGTCTTAGTGTCGCCAAATGAGCTGACAGCCTTGTCGTACTGTCCTTGAGCAACATACAGATTACCCAATGCCTCGTTCAGTTCCTTAGAACCGGAAGCCTTGCTCAGATAGCTTTCTGCTGCTGTTCTGTCGCCCTTGGTCAAGGCAATCAGACCGAGATTCATGTTTGCTTCAGGAGCATCCTTGATGGAGAGAGCTTTCTTGAAGTAGCTTTCAGCCTTGTCAAGATCACCAGCCTGATAAGCCAGTTTACCTAAGTTGTTGTAAGCACGGAAATCGTTCGGGTAGATTTGAGTAGCTTTTGTGAAGATGGCTTCTTGCTTGGCAGCATCTTTAGTCAAGGTGGTGGCATACAGTAATTCTTCGATGTTCAGCTGCTTGGCATCGCTGTCGGCGAGGTTTGCGATTTCTTCGTCAGACTTACCGATGATTTCGTAGTTCAAAGTCAGGCGTGAACGACGCAGTTGCGGCAGGATTTCGTCAGCCAAAGTCTTATAAACAGAAGAGATGTTCTTGATTTCTTGTTCTCTTTGTTCAGGATCCTGATACATGGAAAGAACGCGAAGAATCAATTCTTTATCTTGGATGTTTGATTTGGATACCAGTTCCTGGAAGCCTTCCCAGTCCTGAGCCGTATACTTGGTGTCTACTGCTGCATCGATTTTTGCTTTCTTCAAATCTCTGTTGATGATTTTAGCCGTGTTGTCCTGGCGGTTCTCAGCCAGTGTAGTATTCAAGCTTACACCACCATCAGGAGAAGCGTATGCAGAAACTTCGATGTTGCTGATCTTCTTGTTAGCAGCTTCGTTTACGTTAGCTACTTCTTTGTTGAATTCTTTAGCAGTCTTCAATTCGCTGGAACGAATGTTAGCTTGTTGGATCAAGAACATGATGTTAGCATCGTGTTTTTCTTTGATGATACGTTGGAAAGCGTCTTCGCCCAATGCAGGGTTAGCGTTACCTAATGTATTGTTTACTAATTCAGAAGTAGAGATTACACCATCAGCAATTTTCACAGCAGGAATAGTAACTACTTTCTTACCGATAGTAGCTTTGAATTCCAGGTACAATTCAGACTTAGCCATTTCCGGAACATAGTCGAAAGAAGTTTTCATTGTGTAATTACCACCCATCTTGTAAGAGATAGTCTGGTCGTTACCTTCCACTTTTTCACCTTGGAAAGTAGCTGGTTGGCCTTTAGCTTCGCCGCCATTCCATTTCAAAACCGGAGTTACTTCTACAACCGCTTTCTTGTTGAAATACTTTTCAGGAAATTTACCATTGATGGTCGCAGGAACTTTACCACCTACTGCCTCCAGCACTTGCGGAGTAACAGTGAAGTAATCAGCTGATAATTCACCCATTTTTTTGCTGCAAGAAGAGAATAATGCAACAACCATTGCCATGAGTAAAGGCAAGTACAACTTCTTAGTCATTTTAGGTATAAATTAAATGTTTGTAATTGAAATATCGTCTATTTGTCAACCTCCTTCTGCTCGCACAGAAAAAGTAACGCAAAGATATTAATTCTTAATATAAATATATAGATAAGGGGCTGATTTTATCATAATTTAATGAAATAACTCCTCTTTTTCTTTCCGGTACTTGATATTTCGCGGGTGATGCTCAATAATCTCACTACGAAGCATGTTGCGGTCAATGTGTGTATAGATTTCCGTTGTCGCAATAGATTCATGTCCGAGCATGCATTGAATGGCTCGCAAATTGGCTCCACCTTCCAGTAAATGAGTGGCGAAGGAATGCCGGAAAGTGTGCGGACTGATGTTTTTGGTAATGCCTGCTTTTTCCGCTAATTCTTTTATCATGTGAAAGATCATAATCCGGGAAAGGCCTTTGCCTCTCCGTTGGCTGACGAAAACGAAATCCTCATGCCCTTTTTTTACTTCAATTTGGTTACGGTCTGGTATGTAAAGTTTTATTTCATTAATGGCTCGTGGAGAGATGGGGACGAGGCGCTGTTTGCTTCCTTTTCCTTCTACTTTGATAAAACCTTCATCAAAATAAAGGTCGGACAGCTTGAGGGTGACAAGCTCCGATACGCGAAGTCCGCAACTGTATAATGTCTCTAAAATAGCTCTGTTTCGCTGTCCTTCGGTTTTGCTGCGGTCAACGGCAGAGATGATCCGGTCAATTTCCTCCACGGTCAGTACTTCAGGAAGTTTAAAGCCTATTTTAGGTCCTTCTAATAACTCACTGGGGTCTGCTTCCAGGTAGTCTTCAATGATGAGAAAACGGAAGAATGATTTGATTCCTGATAAGATGCGGGCCTGTGAACGGGGGTGAATGCCAATATCGTGTAATCCGGCTGCAAAATGTTGAAGATCAGATAAACATACGTCTAGTATCCCTACCTTTTCCTGCTCCAAAAAGTTTATCAGTTTGTCCAGATCCGTAAGATAGGCATCCAGCGTATTAGGAGATAAAGACTTTTCCAGTTTGAGATACTGCTGATACTTCCTGATTATCACCTCTTGTTGTTCCTTCTTCTTCTTTTTTTCGTTGATTTCCATTTCTTTTTTCTACCTTTGCACCTTGAAATATTGTTCTTTGGATACAAAGGTATATAAAAAACAGGATTGCGCGATGAAGATACAAATTATTAATGGCCCGAATATTAATCTGTTGGGTAAGCGTGAACCTTCCATTTACGGAAGCGTTACATTTGAAGATTACTTGGCTGATCTTCGCAAAAGATACGTTGACGTGGAGATCGACTATTTTCAATCGAATATTGAGGGTGAAATGATAGACTGCATACAGCGGGTAGGATTTGATGTGGATGGCATCATTCTGAATGCAGGTGCGTATACACATACTTCCATAGCCTTGCAGGATGCTATTCGCTCTGTGACGTCTCCGGTGATTGAGGTACATATTTCCAATGTGCATAATCGGGAGTCTTTCCGACACGTATCGATGATTGCTTGTGCCTGCAAGGGAGTGATTTGTGGCTTTGGGTTGAATTCGTACCGTTTGGCCTTGGAAGCTTTGTTAGATAGATAATAAATAAGGTAATATAATATATAATAGGTAGAAAGACTATGTTATTGAAACAGACTAAAATTGTGGCTTCCATCTCGGATAGACGTTGCGATGTGGATTTTATAAAACAGTTGTTTGAAGCTGGGATGAATGTGGTGCGTATGAATACAGCGCACGCTAGCCGTGAAGGTTTTGAAGCTTTGATTGCAAATGTACGTGCTGTGTCCAACCGTATTGCGATCTTGATGGATACAAAAGGTCCGGAAGTTCGTACGACGGCTAATGCAGAACCAATTCCATATAAGACAGGTGATAAAGTAAAGATTGTAGGCAATCCGGATTTGGAGACAACACGTGAATGTATTGCTGTTTCATACCCGAACTTTGTGTCCGATCTGAATATCGGTGGTATGATCCTGATTGACGATGGTGATCTGGAACTGGAAGTTATTGATAAGACTAACGATTATTTGTTGTGTGAAGTCAAGAACGATGCTACTTTGGGAAGCCGTAAGAGCGTAAATGTTCCGGGTGTTCGCATTAATCTTCCGTCATTAACGGAAAAAGACCGTAACAATATTCTTTATGCTATTGAAAAGGATATTGATTTTATCGCTCATTCTTTTGTACGCAATCGTCAGGATGTGCTTGATATACGTGAAATTCTGGATGCTCATAATAGTGATATTAAGATTATTGCTAAGATTGAGAATCAGGAAGGGGTAGATAATATTGATGAAATTCTGGAAGTGGCAGATGGTGTAATGGTGGCCCGTGGGGACTTGGGTATTGAAGTGCCTCAAGAACGTATTCCGGGAATCCAGCGTGTATTGATTCGCAAGTGTATTTTGGCAAAGAAGCCGGTAATCGTTGCTACTCAAATGCTCCATACAATGATAAATAATCCTCGTCCGACTCGTGCGGAAGTGACTGATATTGCTAATGCAATCTACTATCGTACAGATGCATTGATGTTGAGTGGGGAAACTGCTTATGGTAAGTATCCGGTAGAGGCAGTGAGAACAATGACTAAGATTGCTGCCCAGGCTGAAAAAGATAAATTGGAGGAAAATGATATCCGTATTCCATTGGATGAGAATAGTAATGATGTTACGGCATTCCTTGCTAAACAGGCTGTGAAGGCTACTTCTAAACTAAAAATACGTGCCATTATTACTGATAGCTATAGCGGACGTACTGCCCGCAATCTGGCAGCTTTCCGTGGAAAGTATCCGGTGTTGGCTATCTGTTATAAAGAAAAGACGATGCGTCATTTGGCTTTGTCTTATGGTGTGGAAGCTATCTATATGCCGGAATTGGCTAACGGGCAGGAGGATTACTTTGCAGCATTGCGCCGTTTGTTGAAAGAAGGTCGTTTACAGCCTTCTGATATGGTTGGTTATTTGAGTAGTGGTAAGGCAGGAACAAAGACCTCATTCCTCGAAATCAATGTAGTGGAAGATGCTTTGAAGCATGCAGAGGAGACTGTATTACCTAACAACAACCGTTATCTTTAATTTTTAAAGAGGTAAGTTTTATGCAGGAAACCGAATCGATAGACGAATATATTTTGCAGCATATTGATCCCGAGAGCGATTATTTAAAATCGCTCTACCGGGACACACATGTAAAACTGCTCCGTCCTCGTATGGCTTCCGGTCATTTGCAGGGACGGATGCTGAAAATGTTTGTAGAAATGATTCGGCCCCGTCAGATATTGGAAATAGGAACGTATAGTGGCTATTCTGCCCTTTGTCTGGCAGAAGGTCTGGCCGAAGGTGGAATGTTGCATACGTTTGAGATCAATGATGAACAAGAGGATTTTACCCGTCCATGGTTGGAAAAATCACCATTTGCCGATAAAATTCGTTTTTATATAGGTGATGCTTTAGAACTTGTTCCGTGTTTAGGTGTTACCTTTGATATGGCTTTTATTGATGGTGATAAGCGTAAGTATATTGAATATTACGAGATGACGTTGGCGCATTTATCTGCAGG
>ENA-OOQO01000863-OOQO01000863.1-human-gut-metagenome-genome-assembly--contig:-NODE-863-length-16776-cov-4.157646_pt1 | contig 16776 bp, 8 predicted proteins | sample MGYA00241088_ERZ501162 | MGnify/ENA primary metagenome ERZ501162 (study PRJEB25962, sample SAMEA2042497) | human gut metagenome | biome: human gut; feature: human-associated habitat; material: faeces... | reverse complement strand
TTACAACAGTTGACACAACCATATCTCACGAGGAAGAGGCAGAGTGTCAGAAGCTATGTGATGAGATAGGGGCTGCTTACAGGATTCGTCCCTGGGAGGATTAATGGCAGCAGTTTTATAATGTGACGTGTACGTATATAAAAACAATTCTTTGTTAAATACATTAAAAATATTGACCTTGACATTGGTTCATACTATACAATTGCATTATGAATATTAAATAGTTTTTGAAACAAAAATTATTGATATTCATGCAAATATATAATATAGTGATGCCTTTTAATGGCAGAAAGGGAGGTCAATATGCGCAGAATAACTAAAAGACGTCTTAGCAGTCTTTTATGTGCAGTTCTTATGCTTATTACAAGCATAGATGTGGCTGCATTTGCAGCAGGATCAGATGCGTCAAAAAGAAAGATTGACGTATGGGATATGGGTGCAGTACAGGAAGCAGATACTAGTAAATATAATAATAATATCACTGCTTCTGACTGGGATAGTTGTGCCAATGTATCCCAGGCTGGAAAATTTGTTGCTGGAGAGACAACATTTGGTGATCTTACTATCAATCATATAGCTAATGACAGATTGTTCTCAACATCAAGCAAAAACTATGGAACCAATGCTTTAGCAACAACAGCATATGATGATGGATATACAGCGGGTGGTATGTATTACTGTAATGGTACAGGAGGAGAGACAAGAAGAAATGTTACCATTAACAATGTAATAGCAGGAGATAAGATAGTTGTATACATGGCATCAAGCAATGCTGCTACAGGAACACTTGTTTTTAAATATCTTGGTGAAGATAATGAACAGGTAGAAAAAGCCAGCTTTACTAACAAGGGTACTAAATATGAATTTGTGGCTAAGTATAGTGGATCATATAAGGTATATACAGATGCAGCAGCAGGAAAACCTATATATAACAGAATTGTCAGGATACCTGGAGTTGCAGTAAGTGGAACAATAGATGGCGCACAGCTAAGCGGCTATAAGGTTATGTTTAAGGATGAGGCTAATGGTATTACATATGATGCAGATATAAAGGGGAATACATTTACAGCTACACTTGCAGCAGGCTGTAATTATACTGCAGTATTATCAGGAGTAGCAGGATATGGATTTTCGAATGCTACAAAGAATATTTCGACAACAGTAGATGAAGCTCTTACAGGAAAGTCTGGAGTTACATTAAGCATAGAAGAGAAGAAAGTGTATACATACACAGGAAAGGTTACAGGCTTTGCTGCTGACTATGATACATCTAATTTATCAGTCAAACTTGTGGCTGATTCATCTTCATTAGCAGATGATGTGATTCTTAAGCTTGATTCTGAAAAGGCATTTACAGCTACACTTGAACCTGATGTCAAGTATACAGTTGAACTTATCGGAGTTAATGATTATGAAGTTTTAAGCGGAGGCGAGATAATAAGTCAGGTAAGCTATTCCAGAGATATTGAAGTTTCTGCCAGAAGGTTATATAAGGCAGCAGGAAAGTTTGCAGGACTTGATGGTAATACAGCTGTTACAGATGTTAAGTTTACGAATGTAGATGATAAGTATATATATACAGGAAAAGTAACGACAGATGGATATGAAGTTATGTTAAGAAATGGTTCATATTCAATCGAAGCTGTTGCTGATGGATATAGAACAACAACACATATAGTAGTAAGCGATGCTGATGTGACTAAAGATATTTTAATGGTATCTACCAAGGATAAAGAGCAGGTTGAAAGAGTATCTGATATATATGTTGGATATGAAGAAAAAGGAAATATTAATTTTAATACAGTAAAAGAGGCGATATCAGCAATATCGGCAATGACACCAGCTCCGGATGAAAAGAACGGAGTTACTGTACATATTGCTCCTGGTACATACAGAGAACAGGTTGTTATATCAACTCCTTATGTAAGACTTGTTAATGATGAAAAGTCATCAGGTAAAGAGGTACTTCTTACATGGTATTATGGAATTGGATATGAGTATTACAGCATAGATTCAACCGGTTATTATAATGCTGAAAATGCATATGATAAGTATGATAAAGCTGCTGCTTCAAAGTGGGGTTGTTCAGTATTGCTTAAAAATACAGCAACTGGTTTTAGTGCTGATGGAATTACATTTGAAGCTTCTTTTAACCGATATATAACAGATGAAGAAATAGAAGATGGCGTAAGTCCAACTGATACGAAGCTTCCAGAAAGAAATTACTCAACAGATGTTACATCAAAAGCAGCAACTGAAAGAGCAACAGCCATGGCTATAGAAGCTGATAAGGTAGAATTTACAGATTGTGCATTCCTTGGAAGCCAGGATACATTATATACAGGTAATTCTGCAACTAATATGTATTTTAAGAACTGTCGCATAGAAGGTAATACAGATTACATATTTGGTGATGGCAATGCAGTATTTGACGGATGTGAGCTTAGATTCTTTGGTTATAGTACAGGCTCTGTTGGCGGTTATATTACAGCACACAAGCCAACAGCAGCAACTAAGGCAGGGTATGTGTTTAGAAACTGTACAATAACAGGAAACGATGAACTTGAGGTAAATGCGGGATATCTTGGAAGACCTTGGGGACAGGATGCGAGAGTAACATTCCTTAATACTAAGATAAATGGCAGTTACATAAAAGATGAAGGATGGTTTGATATGTCTGGTAACAAACCAGAAAAAGCAAACTATAAAGAATATAATTCTGTTTACACAGATGGAACAGCAGTTGATATGTCTAAGAGAGTTACAGGAGTTGTGACAGATGACAGCGTTGCAAAGAAAGATGTTGTGAATGATTATCTTTCTGGCTGGACACCTTCGGATTATGTTGCTGATGAGAGTACAGTGATATTTGAAAAAACACCATATCTTGTTGATAATGGAGATATCAATGCACCATATCCAGGACATACTCTTACTGTAGTATACTCACTTGGCAATGCAAATGATGCATCTGATGCATCAGTAATCCGTTGGTATATTGTTGATAATGATGGAAACAGGACTCTTGTAAAAGCAACAAGCGCCAATGTAGACAATACATATAAAATCACAAAAGATGCAATTGGAAAGTATATTGAAGTTGAAGTTGTACCTGAAAACATAAGCGGAATAAAGTCTGAAGCGGTAAGTTATAAGGCAGATGCATATGTAAGGGAAGGATATGAAGATCCAACGGGTTCAACAGATATAGAACTTGGAGATGGAGTAAATGTATTTTTAGCAGGTGATTCAACAGTTAAGGATTATTCAGCATCAGGTATGTATATGAGTGGCAAGGCTCAGGCAGAAGGTTCATGGGGTGAATATTTACAGACATTCTTTGACTCTTCAAAGGTTAAGGTACAGAACTATGCTAATGGAGGAAGAAGCAGCCGTAACTTTATTAATGAAGGATCATTAGATAAGATAAAAGCCAATATTAAAGAAGGCGATTATCTGTTTATACAGTTTGGTCACAATGATTGCGCTAATGGAAAAGGATATCTTGAAGATAGATATGTACCACTTGGAGAACCAGATGCTAACGGAATATATCCGGTAACAGCAGGAACTAAAGTGGCAACACCATCATCGCTTGCTTCAAAGTATGGTGACAGCTTTTATTCGTATGATTGTGGTGGTACTTATAAGTGGTATCTTACACAGTATATCGAGACAGCGAGAGAAGTAGGAGCTATACCGGTTCTTGTAACACCAGTATCAAGACTTTATTATACAAATGATGGAACTATCAAACCACATCATGATTCAACAGATACAACAACAGGAACACTGGTAACAGAAAATAACGCCTATGTTGAGGCAGTTAAACAGCTTGCAAAGGAACAGAATGTGTTGCTTATTGATGGATTTGAGATAACAAAAAATATGTATGAGGAAGCATACAAAGCAGATGAAAAGGCAGCTAATGGCAAATCTGTTAATGGTATGCAGGTTATGTCAGCAGGAGATAGCACACATAGCAATAAGCTTGGCGGTTTTATAACAGCAGAACTTTTTGCACAACAGATTCAGAATATGAATATATCACTCTCAAAGGCTGTCAAAGCACCATCAAGGGTAGCGGGCGTTAATCCAGATGGACAGCAGGTATTTGTTGTTGATAAAAATGGAACACTTACAGCAAAAGCAGCAGATTCAGATGGCAGTTTTACAGTTGATGCAGTTTACTGGACAACAAAAGGTCAGAGTCTTTTAAGTGCTATTAGTGCAAAAAATGAAGAGCTTAATAAGAGTGATAATCCGGCGCCAGGACCAACACCAACGCCAGGACCAACACCAACGCCAGGACCAACACCAACGCCGGATCCGACACCAACGCCAGATCCAACGCCAGCACCGGATACGGGTGATGATAATAAGAAAAGCGATGAAACCATTTCAGGTGATAAGGAACAGGCAGAAGATAGTGTAAAGACAGCTGATGTGTATAATGTAGCAGGTTATAGTATAATGTTGTTTATGGCATTAGCAGGAATTGTATTTGTTATACATGAAGATAAGAAGAAAAAGAACACTATTGATTAATGCATAATATAAGCCGGATGTATAATAACAGAAGTTGTTATATATCTGGCTTTTCTGATATTTTTTGAATTACATATATGTTGGCAGTGCATTAAAAATTATACAATGTGCTATTTAAGTGTGAAAGTATATTGAGCTTGGGAGGATTAAGACATCATTCCTCTTGCTAATCAGCACTAAATGTTATAAAATGATTAAGATTATGTAGCAGCCGATGCAGTTCGATGTAGTCAGGCTGTTGCCTTTAGGAGGATTATATTATTATGGAAAAGACAATGGAGAAAATTGTTTCTTTAGCTAAGGCAAGAGGATTTGTTTACCCAGGTTCTGAAATCTATGGCGGATTAGCTAATACCTGGGATTATGGTAACCTTGGTGTTGAGTTAAAGAACAATGTTAAGAAGGCATGGTGGCAGAAGTTCGTACAGGAAAGCCCATACAATGTAGGAGTTGACTGTGCAATTCTTATGAACCCTCAGACTTGGGTAGCATCAGGTCATCTTGGTGGATTTTCTGATCCATTAATGGACTGCAAGGAATGTCATGAGAGATTCAGAGCAGATAAACTTATAGAAGACTGGGCAGACGAGAATTCATATGATCTCGGCGGTTCAGTTGATGGATGGACACAGGAGCAGATGAAGAATTTCATCGATGAGAAGAATATCTGCTGTCCTTCATGTGGAAAGCACAATTTCACAGATATAAGACAGTTTAACCTTATGTTTAAGACATTCCAGGGTGTAACTGAGGATGCCAAGAACACAGTATATTTAAGACCAGAGACAGCTCAGGGTATCTTTGTTAACTTCAAGAATGTTCAGAGAACATCAAGAAAGAAAGTACCTTTTGGTATTGGACAGATTGGTAAGTCATTCCGTAACGAGATTACACCAGGTAACTTCACATTCAGAACAAGAGAGTTCGAGCAGATGGAATTAGAGTTCTTCTGCAAGCCTGGAACAGATCTTGAGTGGTTCACATACTGGAGACAGTACTGCATCGACTGGCTTAAGGCATTAGGAATGAAGGAAGATGAGATGAGAGCAAGAGATCATTCACCAGAAGAACTCTGTTTCTACTCTAAGGGAACAACAGATATCGAATTCCTCTTCCCATTCGGATGGGGCGAGCTCTGGGGTATTGCAGACAGAACAGATTATGACCTTACTCAGCATCAGACAGTATCTGGTGAAGATATGTCATACTTTGATGATGAAGCTAAGGAGAAGTATATACCATATGTTATTGAGCCTTCACTTGGTGCGGATCGTGTAACATTAGCATTCCTTTGCTCAGCTTATGATGAGGAAGAGCTTGAAGGCGGAGATGTAAGAACGGTTCTTCATTTCCATCCTGCATTAGCACCAGTTAAGATAGGTATTCTTCCACTTTCTAAGAAGTTAAATGAAGGTGCAGAAAAGGTGTATGCAGAACTTTCTAAGTATTACAATTGTGAGTTTGATGACAGAGGTAATATTGGAAAGAGATACAGAAGACAGGATGAGATTGGTACTCCATTCTGTATCACATATGATTTCGATTCAGAAGAAGATGGTGCTGTAACTGTAAGAGACAGAGATACAATGCAACAGGAAAGAATAAAGATAGCAGATCTTAAGGCGTATTTTGAAGATAAGTTCAGATTTTAATTAATAAAAGAACGGAATTTAAATCGATAATTAAAAGGAAAGAATTATGCTGTGTACTAAATGTGGTCAGGAATATGAGGGCAGTCAGTGCCCAAGATGTGATGGACCTGTTATATTAGTTAACAACAGTGATTATCTTGCCAGAAGAAAAGCATATGAGGAGAAGCAGGCTTTGAAAGAGAGGTCTGCTTCTTCTGATAAAAAAGAGGAATCACAGAGTGACTATGGACAGGCATTAGCAAAACGCGTGCAGGCGATAAAGAATCAGAGCAGAAACAAGACAGAAAGTAAGAAGCAGAGTCAGAACAGAAGCAAAGCGGACAGCAGAAAGCAGGGACAAAGTAGCGGAAAAACAGGTGGCAACAGGAATGGTAATCAGGAAAAGCCACAGATAAGAATTGCACGACATAAAGTAAACAAAAGAATGAAAATGATAGCGGCAGTGCTGATAGCAGTAGTGCTTATTGGTGTCGCAGCATTTGGAATATACAAGCTTGCAACTAAGAAGAATTATGCTCTTTATGTAAGCTACAACGGAAAGATATATGATATAGCAGGGCTGGACAGCAATTATGTGTGTGATGAAAGTGATGCAATATTTGCGGCAGACAGTAAGACCTTCTATACAGCACAGTGGCCGGAACAGATAGATTCAGGTAAGAATATCTTAAGCGTTGCGAGTGACAATGGAAAGTATTTCGTTACGGTAACATATGATGAGTCCAACTCGTCTGGCAGATATTCAATGTACATATGGAGTAAGGACGAATGTGTTCTTGTGTCAGAAGATAATCTGCAGAAAGAGATTATGTATATCTCTGATGACGGTCTTGTTATATACACGAATATTAATATTATTAATGACGAGGGTTCTACTAATGGAACAAGCCTTGCCATGAGCAGAGTCAAAGAAGTTAAGAAACAGCCTGAGGCACAGACAACTCTTATAGAGGGTAATCTTAATAAGGCATATGTGTATGAGTCAAAGCACCTGATAGTATGTCTTACTAATGCAGGCTCATTGTATACATATGATTATGAAAAAAAAGAAAAGCCGGTTTCAGTTGCAGATGCAGTTATGCAGTTATGGCCGGTGTCAGAGAACATGACAGGTGTGTATACAGCGAATGCAGACAGCCTTAATACAAGAAAAGATGTGGATACATTGCTGTATTCTAAGAGTGATGGAGTATATTATTACTCATGCAAAGATGCATCTGCGTATAAGATAGACAAGAAGACAGACAATGATGCAGATTATGTATTTGATAGAGACAATTCGCTTATATACAGAATTTCAGGTACATCAATGACATCAGCACTTATCAGAGAAACTAAAGTGAGTGAGTATGTGGATGTTGATTCTATGACTAAGGAAAAGAATTACATATATAATTCATCAGATGGTCAGATAGTGTATGTTAATGCGAAAGGACAGCTTCGAGTAGTTGATAACAACAAGATTACAGACATTGCGTCAGATGTTAATGCAGGTTCATTATCTAAAGTGTATAATAAAGGCAAGGCTTTAACATATGTTTCAGGCGGCAGGCAGTACTATATGGATAACATTAAGAGCAAAGCTGTTGCAATTCTGGAATCAGATGCAGTTACAGATACAGAGGGAACATATTTTTACAAGAACCGAATCTATGCGTATGAAGCTGATAATATTCTTTATTCTAATACACTGAAGGGAAATGATATCAGCAATATAGGCTACGTTGAAAGATTGTGGCTTGGAACAGAACTAAGATAATTGCAAATGTATTAAAACAGGTATAAGTTATGGATTTATTTGAATATATGCGTGAAAACAATAAGAATACAGAATCTCCATTGGCTATGAGATTAAGACCGGAAACACTCGATGAAATGGTAGGACAGTCTCATATAATCGGAAAGGATAAACTGCTTTACAGGGCAATTAAGGCAGATAAGCTTAGCTCAGTAATATTTTATGGTCCACCTGGAACAGGAAAGACAACTTTAGCTAGAATAATTGCTAATACAACAAGTGCAGAGTTTAATCAGGTTAATGCCACAGTTGCCGGAAAGAAGGATATGGAAGAGGTTGTTGCCAAGGCGAAAGACAATCTTGGAATGTATGGAAGAAAGACCATTCTTTTCGTAGACGAGATTCACCGCTTTAATAAGGGACAGCAGGATTATCTGCTTCCATTTGTTGAGGATGGAACAATAATTCTTATTGGTGCAACGACAGAGAATCCGTACTTTGAAGTAAATGGAGCTTTAATATCAAGGTCAATAATATTTGAATTAAAACCACTAGAGAAAGAAGATATCAAGACAATAATAAAGCGTGCTGTGTATGATGAGAAGAAGGGCATGGGAAGCTACAATGCAGCAATAGACGATGATGCACTGGAATTCCTTGCAGATATATCCAACGGAGATGCGAGAAATGCACTTAATGCCATTGAACTTGGAATACTCACAACAGACAGATCAGATGATGGAGTTATACATATAGATCTTGCAACAGCACAGGAATGTATCCAGAAGCGCTCGGTAAGATATGATAAAGAGGGTGACAACCACTATGATACAATATCAGCATTTATTAAGAGCATGAGAGGCTCAGACCCTGATGCAGTAAGCTATTATCTTGCCAAGATGCTGTATGCAGGTGAAGATATTAAATTCATAGCAAGACGAATAATGATATGTGCCAGTGAGGATGTAGGCAATGCTGATCCTAATGCACTGCAGGTTGCAGTGGCTGCGGCACAGGCTGTTGAGCGCATCGGAATGCCGGAAGCACGTATTATATTAAGTCAGGCGGCACTCTATGTTGCGACAGCACCTAAGAGTAATGCATGTTACATGGCAATTGATAAGGCACTTGATGTAGTTAAGAATTCAAAGACTGCACCGGTTCCTGTACATTTGCAGGATGCCCATTATAAGGGTAGTGCCAAGTTAGGACACGGTGTAGGATACTTATATGCACATGATTATCCTAATCATTACGTCAGACAGCAGTATCTTCCTGATGCTTATGTGAATGAGAAATTCTATGAGCCGGGAGATATGGGATATGAGAGGGATATTAAGAAACATTTGGATAAGATTAAGTCGGAGGCATAGTTTCCAATGAGGGATTACATAAACAGACTTTCAAGAGGCAGTTCAATTATCAAAGTACCAAAGCTGTCATGCAGTGAGGAACAGATTACCATGGATATTATGTGTAATACAGTTGCTACAGGCAGCTTCATACGTGATGCCACCGATAAGGTTTATGGAATGGTCTATGCTGACAATGAGAGGGTAAAGATTCTTTCAGAACAATTTGGTGGTACGCATATTATAACTGAATATCAGGTGGACGCTTCCGGACTTGAAGAAAATGATGAGATAGAGGGAACATTTACAGTAGTATGTAATGCCGGCGAGAAAAAGATACCATTTGTATTCAGATGTATGAAAGAGAATCAGGATGATATAAGAAATCATGTTAAGACTGAAGCAGTTGTTCTGCACATTGATAACGAAGAGAATACAATTATACACAAAGATGAAGCAGAGCAGTTTGAATGTGTGCTTATAAAGAGCGGGACAGAAGAAACAGAGATTGATATATATGCAGATGCAGATTTTATTGAATTAGAGAAAGACAGCTTATCAACTGATGATTTTGCAGGTGACAGGGCTGTAATTAAATATATAGTTAATCCACAGAAAATGCATGCAGGCAACAACTATGGATATATACATATAGTGAGTTATACACAGCATTTAAAGATAAATGTAAGCGTTATATGTAAGAAGGCTGATGAATCGGAAGATTTTGAAGTTAGAACAGAAGAAAAACTTGCACGATATAAGCTTACAAAGCTTTATCTTGATTTCAGAATGAAGAAAATCAAAAAAGAAAAATGGATTGCTGAATCTATGCAGACGGTTGACCGAATAAGGGGAATTAAGGGGACAGATGTATTTTATGATATTGTGCAGATACAACTGCTTATGGCGTCCGGAAGAGAGAAAACAGCAACACAGATATATAATAATATCAAGAAAGATATAGTTGGAAGAATTGGTGAAAATGTAGAACTTTACTGCTATTTTCTGTATGTTTCGACACTTATTGTGCGTGAAGAGGAGTATACGGCTCAGGTTTTATCACAGGTTAAGAAGTTTTTTGAGAATGGCTATGATACATATAGAATATTATGGATACTTTTTTACCTGAGTACAGATTCAGATAATAAGAGTATAAGACTTGTAAGAATAAAGGATGTAATTAATTCAGGATGCATAAGCCCTGTTATGTATATTGAGGCTATGAACATTATTAATGCACAGCCTGTTTTACTACGGGTGCTTAATCAGTTTGAAATGCAGGTTATTAATTATGGATGCAGGAACGACATTATTAGCGAGAAGCTTGCAATGCAGATTGCAGATGTTGTGGCTAATGAGAAGAATATTAATATTAATACTCTTATTATACTAAAAAAGATATATGATAAATATGAGAAAGACGAGATACTGACAGTTCTTGTAACCCAGATGGTAAGAATGGGCATGACAGGAGAAAACTGCTTTGAGATATATGAAAAAGGAGTATTAAGAGGCCTGAAAATAACAAGATTATATGAGTTTTATATTGCCAGTATGCCTAAAAAGACAGACAGGCAGCTGCCAAAGATAGTGTTGATGTATTTTGCATATGACAATACTCTTACAGATGCAGATAAAGCATTTTTATATGCAAATGTGGTGACGGGCAGAGATTCGTACTATAAGAATATCTATGAAGGTTATGAAAGAAATATAGAGATATATGTGTATGAACAGCTTAAAGCCGGCAATATCAGTGACAATCTTGTTGTATTATACAAGGCACTTCTTAAGACACAGCTTGTGTGTGATGACACAGGCACATTTGTAAGTAAAATGCCATATATGTACAGAATGCAGTGCTTTAGTGATGTGGTAAGATATGTACATGTCAGATATCCGCAGTTTACAGAAGAAACAGTATATGAGCTTTCAGGGGAAACAGCATATATATGTATGTATGGAAGTGACTGCGAGATTACATTTGAATGTATTGACGGACAGATTAGAAAAGATACAATTGATTATGATATAGAAAAAGTGTTTGATATACAGCAGTATGCAGAGGTGTTTGAGGCTGCAGGTGATTATGGAAAGAACAATTCCAGAATAATTATGAGCAGAATCTGTGAAATGAGAAAGAATTCACAGTATACACAAGAAACACTTAAGCTGTACAAAACAATAAAAAAGGAACAGGGTATCAGTGAACAGTATAAACAGCAAGTTAATGCCTGGATGATTGATTATTACTATCATTATTATGAAGAAGATGATTTCTGGCATGAATACAATTATGTTGATACAGATAATCTGACGAAGAAGGATGCGGGAAAACTGATAGAGATACTTATAGATTCATCAATGTATTCACAGGCATATGAGATAGCCGGTATATACGGTTGCTGTATGGCAAAAGCGGCAAAACTTCTTAAAATGACTGACTATATTCTTACAAATGTATCAGACGGACATAGTCAGATTATTGATGAGATTACTCAATATATATTCAGACACAACATTTATAATGAACCTGTTCTTTCTTATATGTGCGAATACTATAATGGGACTAATGATGAAATGTATGCTGTGTGGAAGTCAGCAGTTAATTATAATGTAAATGTATTGCATATGTCAGAAAGGATTCTTGCCCAGATGATGTATACAGGTGTGCATACTGGAAGATTTACAGAGGTGTTTGCTGATTATTATAGTAAGATTCCTGATATGCTTATAGTAAAGGCATATTTATCTTATAATTCACAATTCTATCTTCTCAGGCAGAAGAAGGCTAATGATATAGTATTCAGAGTTATAGAGGAGTGCATGGGGGATGGATATGGATTGCCAGAGTGTTGTTATGTAGCATGGCTTAAGAATCTGTCAAGAAACCCTGTTGCGTTAAGAGAAGATACATCTGAAAAAGAACTTGCACAATCAGTTCTTAATGAATTATGTGAACATGACAGAATATATGGATTTTTCAAAAAATTCAAAGGAATACTGGATTTACCATACAATATGCAGGGACTTACTATTGTTGAATACATAGCAGATCCAGATGATAAAGTATCTTTGACATATAGTATTAATGGGGCTGACAGGCTGGTGCAGGTTATGAAGTCTAACGAATGGGGAATATTTACATGCAGGTTTAATCTGTTTTATGGGGATTCATTAGAATATACATTTATAGTTAATGACAGCAATGAACAGGCATCTACAGAGCCGGTAGTCTGCGAATATAAGGATATTCCATCAGAGAACACAGATGGAAGGATTGACATGCTTAATGATTGTCTTGCAAGCAGACAGCAGCATGACCTTACAACATTAAGAAAGCTCATGTATAGTTACTGTGTTGAGGAATACGTTACAAGAGAAATGTTTACAATTGTCAAATGAGGATAGCAGATATGGAGCAGTGTAAAGGACTTATAGCAGGAATAGATATAGGATATAGTAAAATTCAGGCAAGTGTATATTCATATAATTCACGGAATGTGCAGACGGTAAAACTGACAGAGGATTCAAAGGAAAAGACCAGTCTTGCAAATGTTGTCGCTGAATGTATGCGAGCAACAGGTACATCACAGATTCAAAGCATATGTGTAACCATTCCCGATTATCATTCTGATGAAATATCTGCTGTCAGGGATACTCTTAAAAAATGTGGTGTATCAGATGGCAGATGGCAGGTATTAAGCAGAGTTGAAAGCTTTGCATATTATGCGTACAGACAGAAAAGTGAACTTCATGCTGCTGGTGTGGCACTGTTTGACTACACAAGTGAAGGAATAAGGTGTGATTATCTTGCAGTCAGGAAGAATGACAATAGTAACTATCTGCTTCAGGAACATACAGGATACACATCTGATATATTAAAAAAAGCTGTGATAAGCAAAGAACTTGGACTGGCTGAGAATGAGTTGTGTACATTTACAGAAGAGTATTTTTCTAAAAGACATGTTTCGGCGGCATATCTTACAGGTGAAGGTTTTGATGTTGAAAAGCTTCCTGAAAGATTTGCAAAGCTTATGGTTACGAGAAGAAAAGCATTTGTCGGACAGAATCTTTTTGCAAAGGGTGCATGCTTTGCGGCAATGGAGATATTGAAGCCGGAAGTGTTTAAGAATGTCATAATGCTTCTTGATAATCATGTGAAATGTGGTATAGAAATAGATATTTCGTCATATGAAAAGCCAATGAGATTCAGGCTGGTAAGACCGGGAAGTAACTGGTATACTGCCGGACGGACTGTGGAATGTATACTTGAGGATATGAGAAGCATTACATTTAAAATAATAACACCTGAGAATAAATATTATGATGAAGTTGTTGATATAAGTGAAATTCCATTCAGGGAAGGGAAAACAACAAGAGTATCTGTGAGCGTAAGCTTTACGGATTCTGACAGGTGTAATATTACAATAAAAGATCTTGGATTTGGAGAGTTTGTCAAAAGTTCAGGAAAAGTTATAAGCAAAGAACTTGTATTAAGAAGCTGAGAATGTGGAAAACATCAGGAAACGGAGAAATACAATGGGGAAAATAATACTGTGCAGAGGAAAGAAGGCAGATACACCACTGACTGTTTTACAGACAGGTGTGAAGTTATATACAGCAGAAGAACTCTGTTATTATATTTATAATAATATATATCTGATTGGACAGGATTTTATAGATGATAATCTTATCAGTTTTCTTGATGAAACCGGAGAAAAAGAGCTGGCAGAAAGAGTAAGGAAGCTGAAAGAAACAGGAGGTTCATTAGCACAGATATTTGTAATAATACTCAAGACAATAGATTATTATTCTGTTGCAGAGATTGAGCAGTTAAAAGAGATTCTTAATACTCTTGGAAAGCAGAGTGTATGCGAAAGGCTTAAAGCAAGAGGAGACGGATATCTCAATGCTGGATATTATTTTGCCGCGGTCAGATGTTACGAGTCAATTATAAAAGATTACAAGGGAAAAGATTTGTTGGCAGCTGATTATGCAAAAGTTTATCATAACCTGGGAACTGCCTATGCAAGAATGTTTATGTATGATAAAGCAGTGATATATTATGATGAGGCATATAGGACGGGTCAGCATGAGGAATCAAAAAAATGCAGTATAGCAGCTTTAATTATGGCAAAGAAGGATAAAGAACCTGTTAATGTTGATGTGGATGAAGATGAATATGTTGTCCAGAAGGAATTGGAAACTTTAATGGATAATGCCAGATATAGTGATGAATATAGGGAACTTGAAGATATTGCCAGATTAAAAGCAGATGGCAATCTGGCACAGTACAACAGGGCGGTAGATGAAAGACTTGACAGGTGGAGAACGGCATACATTAAATATAGCAAAACATTTTAAAGAATTGTGGTGGATATATGGGAATATTTAAAAAAGCTGAAAAAGAAACGATATATGATGATTATGATGATGAATCGTACAGAGATGAGGAACTGCTAGAAGAGGCAGAGAAGGAAAAAACTGCCAATAAAATGTTTAATATATTGAATATATATGAAACGTTTGATAAGAAGAATAAGAAAAAACATGAAGACCGCAAGAGCGGAGAACTTGATGAGAAAACAAAGGAAAAACAGCAGCAGGCCAAGATAGAAGAAGAAAAATATGATCATCTGTTAAACAGTATGCAGGCACAGACGCTTATCAAGGCAGTTGAGAAATATGGAAAGGATGAGGAAGACCGCAAAGAGATTGATGCTATACCTATTGAGCTTCCAAAGGAAAAATCCGACCTTGATAAAATTGCAGAATATGCGATGAGCAGGAATATAGACAGTGTCAATATAAAGGATTTCAGTACACATGATATTGAGGTTTATGTAAGAGAACAGTGTGATATCATGGAAGAAGCAGCGACACATGTAGAAAATGCTAAAGCTGAGTATGAGGCTGTTACTGAAGAATATAATGATATACAGATTATGGAAGAAGCTCCCACACAGATACGTGATAAAATATTGAGCTGTGCAGAGACCATAGACAACATGATGGTTGACAGGCGTATTCTTAAAAGTACAGAACATAAGCTGTCAAATGCGGCATACAGGCGCATGGAAGCTGTGGAAAATGAAATGCCAGGTGGAATAAAGCTTTTGAAAGCATCCGAAGATTATTATGATACTGTTAAGAGAGATTTAAGGATACTTGAGGCAGAACAGCTTAATCTTAGAACTGATGCGGACGTTCTTGTTACAAGACAGATTAAGATAAGAAGGCTTGCGAAAACAGCAATCTTTGCGCTTGCGGCAGTGTTTGCAGTATTTCTTATATCGATGACACTTGTTCAAAATGACAGTGATACGGCACTTTTTATAGGAATATCTTTATTTGCAGCAATTCTTGCAGTTGGAATGTTTGCTTTATTAAAGGTTACTGAAAGAAATGTGATTATAACCGAAATAAAACTTAATAAAGCTACAGCACTGCTTAACAAAGTAAAGATTAAGTTCATTAATGCAGCAAATACGCTGGATTATGAATATACAAAGTTCGGAGTTAAAAGTTCATATGAACTTGATAAGAAATACAGACTGTACGAGGAGATGAAAAAAGAGCAGATTAGAATGCTTGATATGACATCATCACTTAATTCTGCTGAAAATGAGCTTGAGAATATGCTTAAGAATTTAGGACTTTACAGTCCACATATATGGCTTGGAAGAGTGAGGGCAATCATTAATCCTAAGGAAATGGTTGAAGTGCGGCATGAAATAAATACTCGCCGTTATAAATTAAGGCAGCAGATAGAGTACAATGAAAAACGTATTGATGAAGCAAAGGAAAATATTAAAAAGATAACGCTTTCAAATCCGGCACACAGCGATGGTGCAATGCGCGTAATTGAAATGTATGAGAAGCGACATTCACGGGTTGCAAAATAAAATTGATATGTTACAATAAACAGTGGCTTTTTACGCATATGTATGATAAAAAGCGAAAGAAGTATGGAGGCTATAAGGATGAAAGAAAGACTTGAAGCAATTAGAGAAAGAGCTTTAGCACAGATTAATGAAACTGATTCGCTTGATAAACTGAATGATATCAGAGTCGCTTTCCTTGGAAAGAAGGGTGAACTTACAGAAGTACTTAAAGGTATGAAGGAAGTTGCACCAGAAGACAGACCTAAGGTTGGTCAGATTGTTAATGAGACAAGACAGGCAATTGAAGAAGTATTAGATAAGGCTAAGACAGAATTAGCTGCCAAGAAGAGAGAACTTCAGTTAAAGAGTGAAGTAATAGATGTTACTCTTCCATCTAAGAGGGATGAGTTAGGACATAAGCATCCTAATACACTTGCATTAGAAGAAATCCAGAAGATATTCATCGGAATGGGTTATGAAGTAGTTGATGGACCAGAAGTTGAGTATGATTACTACAACTTTGAGGCACTTAACATACCAGCTAACCACCCGGCTAAGGATGAACAGGATACATTCTACATTAATGATAAGATAGTACT
>ENA-OOQO01000851-OOQO01000851.1-human-gut-metagenome-genome-assembly--contig:-NODE-851-length-16940-cov-8.390939_pt1 | contig 16940 bp, 10 predicted proteins | sample MGYA00241088_ERZ501162 | MGnify/ENA primary metagenome ERZ501162 (study PRJEB25962, sample SAMEA2042497) | human gut metagenome | biome: human gut; feature: human-associated habitat; material: faeces... | reverse complement strand
TCTTAAAATCTTAAATTATTAAATTACACAACTGGCATTGTTTCGGAATACAAAATAAAAAAAGAAGAGGACAGGACGGAACGGAACCACCTGTCACTTATAGTCATCCAAAGTCGGGGATTGTCATGATACACATGACGGGGGGACGAACATATGGTTCCATCCGGATGGTTCTTCCCATGCAGGAGTGACGTCAGAATCCTGCTGTCCGTAGCGGCGTGGAAAAGCGGCGGGATTCCGTTCCTTGTCCACCGCCCCTTTCAAATCCTTATGGGCAGGTGTGGGAGCATGCATCCGTCCTGATACGGATTCTTGAATTATCGGTCTGTGGAAGTGTAAAAATATCAATCCGTTAATGGAGACAAGGAAGAAAAAACATAAGGCGTACACGGCTACATGCACGTTCTCCATTTGCAGAAGTGTAGAAGTGACAATCCATTAATGGAGACAATGAAGGAAAACCATAAGGCATACACGGTTACATGCTCATTCTTCATTTGCAGATGTGTAGAAGTAGCAATCCATCAATGGAGACAAGGAAAAGAAACCATAAGACATACACGGTTACATGCCCATTCTTCATTTGCAGATGTGTATAAGTAGCAATCCGTTAATGGAGACAATGAAGGAAAGCCATAAGGCATATACGGTTCACAGCCCATTCTCCTTTTGTAGATGTGTAAAAGTAACAATCCATTAATGGAGACAATGAAGAAAAACAATAAGGTGTATACGGCTACCTGCCATTCTCCATTTGCAGAAGTGTAAAAATAACAATCCATTAATGGAGAATAGGGTATGGAAAGGGCAGATTTCCAGTACATACGTCTCCCTTATTCCTGAATTATGGGCGTAAGTCACATGATTCAGGAGAGACAGCCACCTTTTTATGGGGAGAGCAGCCGGCAAATGCCTGATGGAAATGACCCGAAAATCACAGGAGAATAGCCGTACAATGGGCTGATACACAATTCCTATTGGAGAATGTTGTCCCCATTAGGGGACAGCAAGTTGTGTTTTCGTTTAACGAAAACAGGACGGTTTAACGGAGAATACACCGATAAACCGTTACTTATTTCAAGCTCCAGCGTCGCTTTTTACATATCTAATTATAATTCATTTGAAATCACAAAACAGATTGAACCGAATGTGGTTAGTTTGTCTGTTTATTTCATGTCCGAATCATTAGTATGCTATGTTGCAAAGTTCGTATTCATTATGAAAAAATCCGCTTACGAGAACAAGATATTCAGGTAATTTGCCATCCTTTCCCCAAAGAAGTTCGATGTTAAAAAGTTCAGAAAGCGTTTTGGCTATGTCAAATCCGAAGGCTTCGAGTGACGGACGCACTTTTTCCGGGTGTCGGCATGGTGTGCCGCAGTTACGCGTACACTCGTTATCTGAGCAGTGAAGACATTTACCTATATAGGCAAATGAACGCCCTCCATATTTCCGTTCCATATCCAATAATTCGCTCTCGATTCGTATCCGTTCCGGTAAAATGAGTTTTTGTGTATATTCAATCGGAATATCTTTGTCTTCAGGGATTATCTTCGTTGCCATAAGATGTGCATACTTGTATTGTCGGAGAAACGATTCCGTATCAAAATCAAATGGAGGACACCCCCAACTTTTACCGTAATTGGTACATTGTTTGCAAAGTTCAAGAAAATGTGGTTCGTCACGGAATTCGGCGATGTATCCTTCAACAGTGATGTCTGAAGTAAAATTTTCTACAGTGTATATACTCATTGTTTCAAAATCATTGTACCGCATAAGGAGTCGAAACGGATGTTTTCATTTTGGAAAAGTCTGTCAATGTATCCGCTTTTCTGCATTTCAGACGCGGTCAAGCAACTTAAATTCGGGGTATCTAACAATGCTATCGAATCGCACATGGACAACGCGATGTCAAGTTCATGTGTCGAGAACATGATACATTTTTTCTCGTCGTGGACAAGCCTACGAAGCAACGCCACAAGTTCGTAGCGATTAGGCATGTCAAGAAAGGAAGTCGGTTCATCAAGGAGAATGATAGGAGTATCCTGTGCCAATGCACGAGCAATCATCACACGCTGGCATTCGCCATCCGACATTTTATCCATCGTGCGGTTTGCATAAGCCTCCATTCCCACCGAAATGAGCGATTGCATGACTATCTCCTTATCTGTTTCTTGCATCCTACCTATCCAGTTGGTATAAGGAGCACGGCCTATGGCTACGACATCCTTGCACCGCAGGTTGGCGATGCGCGTGCGCTCGGTCGTGACGACAGCCAGCGTTTTTGCCATATCTTCGGTTTTCATGCAGGCGATGTCGTGCCCGTCGAGAATGATTTTTCCGGAATAACACCGGTTCAGACCGGCTATGGCGCGGAGCAACGTCGATTTTCCTGTCCCGTTTCTTCCGATAAGGGCTGTCAGTTGACCTTTTTTTATCGTGGCATTTACCTCGTGGAGCAACGAGTTTTCTTTGTAACCTATGGAAAAATGCTGTAATTCTATCATGCGGTGATGGATTTGTTGCGTAAAACCACCCATACGACGATTGGGATTCCCAATAGAGCTGTAATGGCGTTGATCGGCAAGGTGAATATTTTAGAAATGATGTCGCAAAGAAGCAATATCGATGCTCCCGAAAGAATTGTTCCGGGCAGAAGGACATGATGATCGCTATTTTGGAAAAGCATTCTTGTGACATGAGGCATAGCGAGACCTATGAAACCTATCGGACCGCAAAAAGCGGTTATCGTTCCGGCGAGCAGCGTTGTCGAGAGAAACAACAGGCTGCGTGAACGCCGAATATTCAGTCCCATTGTTACGGCATATTCCTCTCCGAACAGCAGGAGGTTAAGCGGTTTGATGGTCAGTACAGCCAACAGCAGTCCGGCAAACACCGATGGAACAAGAATCAGAAGTTGTCCGGAGGTGACGTCACCCAAAGCCCCCATCGTCCAAATGACAAAGGCTTTCAGCGATTCCTCTTTGCTGAGGTACTGCAATATCTGCACGACAGCACCTACGCCCGATGAGAACATCATGCCCAGAATCAGGATTACCATGATGTCTTTTATTCGCTGTCCGACGGCAGTTATCACGAGCAACACGACAGCCGCACCCACCCACGCTGCTCCGGCAATGCCTATTGATGAACCGATCCCGGCAAGTACCACAAGTGCCACACCGAGACTTGCACCGGAACTGATGCCAAGGACATAGGGACCGGCAAGAGGATTACGGAAGAGGGTCTGCATCTGAAGACCGCTGACCGATAAGGCAGCCCCGGCCAACAGTGCCACTATAGCTTTTATGAGGCGTATGTTGAGTACGATTTTTTCCGTGGCACGGGAACAATTTCCCCCGGTCAGTGCTGCCCATACATCGCGGATCGGAATGTTGACAGCTCCCACGGCCAAGTCCAGTAAAAAAAGACCGACCGTGAGCGTAATCAATATGGAGAATAATATAGTCGAACGGGAACGCATCTATTTCAGTTGCTTGTAATACACACACTCTTCCTGCACCAGTTCAGGATGGAATATCTTCACGAGGTCGCGGAGCACGATGTCAGGATTCACGACGGCAGACTCGTAATAGTCGTTACCCCCGGCTGTGTTGGTACGGGCGTTGTTGTTATACACCTCTCCATTTTTGAAACATCGGGTATCGGTGAATTTCGGACATGATGCCTTCAAGTCGTCAAGGGAGTTCGCCATTCCCACGTTCAACCACATGTCCGCATCCGACGCGAGCAGATATGCTTCTTCTAAGTCAATGGGGATAGAAGCGTTTCCCGTGTTCTTCTGGTAGATATAGCGGCCTCCCGCATCAGTAATCAAGCGGGCTACATAACTTTGGGTTGAAGGCATGAACCACGAGTCGCCATAGGGAACATTAAGCATAACCGAAGGAGTGCCGAGGGTACTGTCGGCCACTTTCTTTTTCAAGGCGTTGTATCTGACCGGGATTGCGGCAAAGGCTTTTTCACCCTTCTCACGTTTTCCTGTGACTTCTGAAAGCACTACCATCCATTCGGCCTTGCCGAGAGGCGACTCTTCAAGATAATCGCCGACATACATGAACGGTATGTCGAGTTCTTCGAGTTTGCTTTCCATTGCGCTTGCGCCGTTCACCCCATAGAGCAGAACGAGGTCGGGATCGAGCGAGAGCAGCAACTCGTAGTTGATGTTCCCTTCATAGCCGACATCGCCAATACTGTCGCGGCGGGCTTGGATGTCTGGGTTGGAAATGTAGTCGATTCCCGAAACGCCGGTTATACACCGGACTTCACCGATTGCGTCAAGCATGGCGATATGAGTGGAAGACATCGCCACGATACGTTTGGCGTCTCCTTTGAGTACCTGTCCTGCAAACCCTTCGGGAACCTCTTCACCGTTGCGGACGATAAACAGCCATGTGGTTACACTGTCCGCTCCCTGCCAGGGATTCCTGACGGTTATCAGTACGCTTTCCTTCCCGCCCGCCCCTTTGATGTCGAAGCCGGAGGCATATTCGGGAGCATAAAGCAGCAGGTTGAAATCATTGATTTTTGAGCTTTTGTTGTGGCAGCCTGTAAATGCCAGAGAAAGCAACAAAATCAGGCTTAAATTCTTTAATGCGTTCATATTGATGCAGATTATCGTTTACTATTTTTGTTTTTTCCGAACTTGGGTGTTATGCCGATGAATATCTCGAAATTGATGCCCGGCATGGGACGGGACAATACGGAAAGGTATTCTTCATCGAACAGGTTGTTGATGCTGCCCTTTAGCGACAGATCGGCCCATCGGAAAGAGAGCTGTTTTTCCAGTGTCACGTTATTCATGAAGTAAGGGGGCAGATAGCCCGTCAGGGTATAGTCATTACTCGACATGGTATAACGCTGGCTGTAATAACACCATTTGTAAAGCAGGCTCCATGTCCGCCATGACAGACGTCCGGTCACCGTTGCGGAAAACTCCGGCACGTATGGCAACTGTTTGCCGACGGATTGGTCTGCCGGACTCATCGGTTCGCTCTCGTTGATCGAGGGAGTCCACGAGAAAGTTCCGTTCATATCCAGTTTCCAGTCCTTTCCGAGCATTATATCAAGGTGGGCGTTGGTCTCTGCCCCGTAAGCATGTACCTTTTTGAGGTTTCTGGGGGAGAAGAATCCCTTGGTTGTGGGTAGCCAGATGATCCAGTCGTCGATGTGCGAATCGAACCAGTTGATACCACCGCTCAAAGCATATACATTTTCTTTCCCCACCGAGAACGACAACCCCACGTCGTATGTGAAGCCGTGCTCGCTTTTCAGGTCGGGATTACCGCCCGGCAGAAAATAGAGGTCGTTCAGCGTGGGAAAACGGTAGTTCCGGGAGATGGATGCTTTCGCCACGATATTGCCTTTTTTCGACAGTACCCCGTCGATGAAGAAAGCCGGGATAACCGGGGCCCATTCCGTACCGAACATATCCTCGCGAAGGACAAGCGAGGCGGCAAAACGATCGACAGGCCGCCATTTCGCAGAAACGGAACCGGAAAACTCGACACGTCCCTTGTCATACCCGACAACAGCCTTGTTACCTTCCTGCGAGATGATATTTTTGTCCGCGCTTTCCACCAAATGCTGGTGTACGGAAACACCGGCCGTGAACAGCCATTTCTCTGAAGGAGCATAATCCCCGTCCGCACTTCCGTAGAACGTGTTAATCTTACTGCGTGAGCGGGTCATCGAAGCCATTTCGCCGTTTCCCTTGTCCCGCTTGTAATCATAGGCCATCCATGTGTGTATATAGCCGCCTTTTACACCGACCTTCCATTTCTCCCGCACGCGATCCCACGAGAGGACGCCGCGAAACGTCTGCTCCCTTTGGCGGTTCTCGAAGTCCATGTCGTTCCCGTAATCCGTGCTGAGCATCGCCAGTTCCCGGTTGGAATTGATATACCAGGCGTTTAGCCCGAACTTGTCGCCTTCGCCCGTGTTATAATAAATTTCCTGCAAGACGTGCAGATCCTTATAAGCCCCGCTGCGGTTGCGTTCCGTCGGGTAATAGGAACCGATGATGTTCTTGTCCTCGTCATAGATGTTTTCCTTCTTGTCCCGGTTTCGGTATTTGTAGTCGTTGGGGGAAGAGGAATACACCACACGGGTGGAGGACTGCCAGTGTTTGTCACCGTAGGTCAGGCGGAGAAACTCGTCGAACGTGCTGAACGACCCCACTCCCTGCACGTACTGCAACCCGAACCCTTCATGGTTGGCCGGAGAAGTGGAGAGCCTGACCAGACCACCCAAGCCGCCGCCCGTTTCGTTTACCGATGACGTTCCGTGCAGCAGCGAGGCATCATCGATAAAGTAAGAAGGGATGGTGGAAAAATCCGTCATGCCCAGCATCGGGTTGTTAATGCGCATACCATTCCACGTCACTTGGGTATGCGAGGGAGAGGTACCCCGGAAAGCCACGGTGGATAACGTGGCGCGTCCGTAGTTCTTGACAAAAACGGATGAGTTGAATGTCAGCACATCGGCCATAGACAAGGCGATGTTCTCTTTCATGGCGATGGAATCGAAACGGGTTCGTTGCACGCCTATATCCTTCATAGGTCGTTTGCCCACCACCGTAACCTCCGGAATACGTAGTACCCTTTTGGTAATGCTGACGGAATTTTTCTGCTGGGCGGCAAGCAGAAAGGGCAGGCTTACCCCCACGAACAATAGAATAAGATGTCTTTTCATTTTTGTCCTCCTTCCTCGTTATTTCCAGCAGAAAGCTCCCGGAATGATTCCCACGTAAAATTCATCGATCAGCTTGCCTTGCGGCGAATAGCGATACACGATACCTTGTTGCTGGTAATCAATAGCGTCGGCCACATATACCTCCCCGTTGTTGGGATTGACCGTAAGGCCGTAGTATTTGGTGTCCCGAAACTCCAGAAAAGGCCGGACGGGAACACGGTCGGCTTCCACCGGCATTCGCCAAATATCGTTGTTGATCCAGTAAAGTGTATCCCGTGTACCGTTGAGCTGGACTTCCGAAGGCCAGTCGCCCAGCTTAAACTTGAACTGTTTCTCTACGGTGAAAGTCTCGGCGTCTATACGATAGAGAGACGGTGCCTCGTAACCGTATGGGCTGCCCTCGTAACCGCCATCCGTGATGGTCCACATCTTGTTGTATTTGTCCATGACCAGCGAAGTAGGTTGTATGCCGATGGTCAGTTCGTCCACGACCTTGTCCGTCTCCGTGTCGATTTTCAGGATGCGGTTCTGGTACGACCAGCAGTTCACATAGACGTACTTGCCGTATTGTACCATTTGTTCGGTGGAACCCGATTCCATGTCCATGTCTGGACATTCGATATAGCCGGTAATCTCGTATGTCTTGGGGTTGATGATGAAGATACGGTAGTCCCATATCTGCGTCACATAGGCTTTCTCATCCGACAGAAAATGGATATACCGGGGTGAGGTGAAACCTGTGATACGGCCCACTTCCTTGAAAGTATTGATGTCGATGGCGAAAATCACATGCGAGTTGTTCACCACGATCCAGCCTATACCGTCCCGGATAACCATAGACTGGGCCACATCGCCCAACTTGAACCCGTTGGCACGGTAAAACACTTCATTCTCCACTTCGCACGTGGCGGGATCGTAGTAGGAAAGCGTGGCATTGCTGTACTGGAAATTCCCCTCGTTGGTAATGAAAAGACCAGAGGCCGATACAGAGAAATCTTCCATCTCTCCGTAATCCCATTTCATGCAACTGCCGAAAACTGGCAGGCAGAAAAGAAAAAGGCAAATCCGTTGTATTGTTCTGCTCATTGTCATTCGGATAAAAAAGAGTACCCGAATCATTACGGGTACTCTGGTTAAGGTATAAGGTTTAATCCTGCTGCGTATATTGTTTGTCCTTCATATTTTGGAAGGTTGGGTTATACCCACATTTCGTCACGCTCCAACTTTCCCCCGTAATCATTCCGTTTTCTATAAACTTGCCGAAGAAAGTGTAGTCGGTAAATTTCGTCAAACCGTCAAAAACAACCCCATGCAAGGTCTCCAACTTCTCCATGGAAAGTGTTTCCTGAGAAAGAGAAGTCGCACTTTTTATCTGTAGCGTACCATCTATAGTCTGTAATTTATCACAAGTAATGCCTGTTGCTTTATTAACGAACAACCCTTCACCTCCTACGTGAAGCAATTCCGGAATATCCAGCGATTTACTTTGTAAAGATATTGCTAACGAACCCTCTCCCTCTTTATAATATACAGGAGAAGCTGAACAACAAACTTTGGATAGTAAGGGCAAGTTACAACTGGTAAAATTTCCAGATAAATAGAACTGTCCTCCCACTTCTTTCAAGACTGGCATTGTGATTGAAGCAAACATGGGTATTTGGATATATCCATATCCATCTATGATTTCCAAGTCGGGAAATTTGGCATTGCTTCGCATTTGGCCTGTCACATTTAGATTTCCATATACATGTTGAATTGTCGATATGGTATAATCGGTATTGTTGGTGGTTGGCTTACAAGTGAAGTCTTTGATATTCTTGAACGTGATTTCAGGGAACTTATTATTCGTGAGACTGGTGATGACAAAATTTACATTTGACAAATCTTCGGCTGTTTCAATTTTGGAGAGCTGCACCTTGTTTATAATTTCAATCTGGGGCGCTGTTTCTCCGAAGGTTTCAAATCGGGCGTTCGGCAACAGCAGTGTTCCGCTCACATCTTCAAGATAATCCAGCGTGATGCTTCCAAGTGTGGTGATCTTGCTCCAGTCGGGAAGTTGTTTGAGTGCCGTGAAATTCTTTATCTTTATCTGTCCCTTTATCGTTGTCAGTTTGTCCATTCCACCGAAAGCCTGAAGCACGTCATTTCGTTGGGGAACAAAACTACCGGTAGGAGGAGCTTCCATATTGGCTTCCATAATAATACTTCCGTTTACTGTTTCGATTTCCGGAAGGTTGATGGTTTCCAACATCACGGGGACGGTATGGAAATCAAGGCCACCGGTCTCTTTCAGCTTAAGGAAGCTCATGGAAGTCAGCTTGGCAAGATTGTTTACGGACAAGACCCCTCCGACACTTGTCAGTTCCGGTATTTCCAAAGACGCAATCGAACCGGCTGCTGTGTTCTCTTCATTGAGTCCTTGAAGATTCAGATCCTGACCTACAGTAGTCAGAACCGGAAACTCAAAACTCTGTAACGACGACGCATTGAACATCACGCTTCCTTCAATAGTTGCCAGTTTCTCGAATAGGACATACGTCACTTGGTCGTTATATACCGATATGTCTCCGGAGAGCGTTTCCAATGCTTTCATGGAAATCATGTGAAGTTCCGTAGCTTTCGAGGCGACATCGGTCGAACCTACCTGTAAACCTCCGGCAGAAACGATATTATCCAACCCTGTCAAGTCTGCACCGTTGTAACTGTTACGAATGACAATGTTGCCAGTAACCTCTTTCAAAGATGCCAATGCAGATATGTCAGTGATTTTTTCTGCCTCTTCCGCATCAGAGCCGATAATCAGGTTCCCTTTGACAACGGTTGTTTTGGTTGCGGCAAAAGAAGCTACCTCCTCGGTGGTCTTCAACTCCACATCTCCGTCAGATTCTATCTCGCTTTTCACGACCTTATAGGTATATTCGCGGGCATCTCCGTTATAGGATGTCACCCGGAAGGTTCGTTCGTTATCCCAGTCCGTTACCGTTTCAGGATCAGGTATGATTGTTGCAGAAGTTGTGTACTTGAATTCCACTTCGGCGTTGTTCAGCGATACCGTATAGGGAACGGTTATTGTTACTGTATTGTCCGTAATGTCGGCCGTGTACGATTTCCCGTCCACGGTCATCACGACCGATGTGATGAAATTTTCATCTGCATCTTCAGGTATAATTTCATCGTTTTTGTCACACGCTCCCAAAAAGAACAAGGATAGGAGCATGGGAAGAAAATAAATTTTCATACTTGTAATTTTTATTATTTGGTTAGATCCTCAAAAGAAAATACCTCCGTAGAAACTTCGCCCAGCCAGCCGCTTTTGGCCAGAACACCGCATTGTATTTTGATAAAGTCAATATATTGCAGATTGGCTTCCGTTCCATCGGCATGGATGGCATTGGAAATTTTGAAACCGTTCCTTTGTCCGCTTCCATCCACCGTACTGCCGCCTTCTATCTGGTCGTTTCCGAAATTATCCACGTACCCCCAGTCATAACTCTGATTATCCCAATAACCGGTTTGAGAATCTTGGGTGTTGCGGGCGGCCAGACAAGTGCCTGTCAGGGTATAACTGTTTTCCGAAATCCAAGCCGGATAATAATAGTCTTGTGTATGATAAGCGGACAGATAGTCTACCCAGCCGTTTCTACCGTCGGAACTGATCCATTGGACATCCATTTTTTTGCCTTCCGGACGGTAATAGGTCACTTCAAAATTCTGTATTGTTTCTTCCTTGCCTGCTTCAGATCCTTTCAGTTCGTACCACTCGTCATCCGGCAATCCGTTTCCGTTTATATCTTGCATGACCCATACGATACCCGGTTCGGAACTGCCGTCAAAGGCGTTCCCCTGAACACAGAAATCATATTGGTTACCCGAATTGGGAATACTGTGGTCGAAGCCGACGATGATATAACCCCCGAAAGAACCTAAAGAGACGTGCAGTTTGTCTTTCAAACGCTGTGTTGCCCATGCGACAGCCGCTTCAGGGGATGTTTCGTTGCCGGTCATACCACCTATCGTGCTCGTCTCGTTGATAAATTGGCCGGGAGCTGGGGTATATTCATAGACTTTATTCCAGAGCTTGGAACTTCCCGAAGCCCGGAAGCCGTCTTGTTCCTTTTTGTCCACACAAACGACTTTTACGGTGGCAGTGACAGCCGTTTTCCCTTTGTCGATATTCCTGCTTATTTTTTCCGTCGGTGTGTCTTCCGACACAGTACAGGAGACGGTGTATTCTCCGGGTGCGGACGGCGTGAACTTGAACATGCGTTCCACTTCTCCTTCCATGACCTGACCGTCCACACTCCACTCAAAACGGGGATTGTCGAAATACTCCAACAACGGACGCAGGAAAACAGGACGGTCGGCAAAAGTGTACCTGTCCGTGGATGTTTGCAGGTAAGACGGGGTCGGGAATTTGACAACGTAGGGCATCGTTTCCACGACCTCTACGCTTACGTCTTTCGTTGTTGTCCCATCTATATTGGAAGCGTTGATTGTCACCGTATAAACACCGAGTTCTTTTTCATTGAAAGTATAAGTATTCTCGGTGGAAACGATTTTTCCTTCCCGTACCCATTCGATTTTGAACCCTTCGACATCCGAATGCTGAATATCGGGAGTAAATGTGTAATCGGTATTCCGGACGACTTTTAGCCCCTGCGAAGGTAGTGCCAGTGAGATGACCGGAGGGGTGAGTTCTTTCACTTCTACTTTCAGTTCCTCTTCGGCATAGCCTTCCGCATTGTCTACTCTTAGTTTGACATAAAAATCCCCGCATTCATTCCATGTACGTTGAAGAGACGGACCCGAAGAAACCAGCGTACCGTCTATCGTCCAAGCAAAAAGAGCATCTTCAACATTCTGGTATGTCGGGGCGATAGTCAATTCGTGATCGACCTTGACCGTGTAAATACCGGTCTCGCTGTCAAGTTCTATTATAGGTTGTCCTCCTACTTCTTCGGTAATGACTTCATCCTTGTTGCAGGAGGTGAACAGCATACAGGCAGAAATAATAAAATAGTGAAAACGATGCATGATGTGTGGATTTTAGAAAAATAACAGGGATACCCCCGACAGAAGGGATATCCTTGTATTCTTTTTATTGTATGGTGATATCATCAATACAGATATAAGCCGGAGTATTCAAACCGTATGCTCCCGAATCCGAACCCTCGAAGTTGAATTTCACACTTTGCACCCCTTCGGCATTGATTTCCCAATAATCCCATGTCGTGATAGGATCAACCTGTTGTTGGCCGTTACGATAATCGGCTAAAAGACGTTTGTAAGTGCGGATCAGACCGCCATTCGCATCATAACATTCCAGATTCACTTGGAAATACCCTTTCATCTCTTTCAGAGGAGTCGCTACCCCCGTAGAACCGAACTGATTACCATAAGTAATGACACCATAAGTGTATGAGGTGTTGCAGATCCACAGGCCGACCAATTTCCGGGGAACATTGAAATAAAATTCTGGTTTAGCCATCCATGCCTGATTGTAAGCATCCACATATCCGTAAACGACACCGAAATTGGAACCGCTGTGCCCGGCTTCCTTATTCTGTCCTTCCGCTTCCACCGCAGTGTTATAGACAGAACATTGGTTTAGATAAGAATACCACCAGTCTCCGGTATTTCCCGACTGATTGGAGCGGATGTTCCAGTTGGAAAGTGCGATGCCGCCGCTGGAATACTCTGTGCTTCCACCTACAGTATTAAACATTGAAAGGAAGAGATATTCTTCCGGAGTATTGTCGTAAATGGTGGTTACTTGAGGATACCCTTGGTACGAATAAAGATTTTCTCCGGCCGAGGTAGGTCCTGCTAACATGCCGGGATCGAAATCATCGAAAGTGATAGTTAAAGTACCGTCCGAATTTGTCACAGCACGGGTTTGCGAAGTTCCGGAATCAACCGGGTCCATCAAAAAGTCATCGTCCGAGCTACAGCCAGAGAACAAGGCGGTTGCGGTAAATAGACAGGCACCTGCCAGAAAGCGTAATTTTCTTTTCATAGGTCACTCATTTTAATGTAAAACATATTATTAACAAACACAAAAAATTCCCGTTCGTGCGGACTTACACGAACGGGAATATGTCTGTCTTCAAATATTGAATGGCCGATGAGCTATTCCTTATTTGATTACGACCCGTATATCCCGCAGGTGTAAATCTCATTCCGGTCATGGCAGGTCTTCTGACTCGTCCCGGTCATCGTGCCTTCCCGGTATTACACCAGTGGCAAAAGTTCGATGTCCGTTTTTGTGGACTCACAGCAGCGGGTACTGTCCCGGATTTTCACCGGGTTCCCTTTTCATTCGGAAGGCGTAAACCTCCCGAAACCATTTCCCGACTGCAAAATTATCTATATTACATATCAATTCCAAATAATTCATAATATTTATAATAAAACACACAAAGCATGACAACCGTACTGTTTTAATTAGAGCATTCAAGTTTACGACAAACGAAGACGGTAATTATCATACACAATATCCATAAACCAACAAAACAGCTTGCCATTTTCCATAACAATGCGTTCTGGAATAGATAACTGTTAGCTGCAATTATGCAAGCAAAAAAAGCAGACAGAATAATGACTATTAATATCATGCACCAGAAATTAATCCTATAAATTTATGGAAAACAAGTAAGGGAATGGAAGTTCCGTTGCCGCATGGATGCAGGTGAAGGACCTTCTCTTTTAACGTTGGATACGCCAATGCACGCCAACGGAAGACTCTGATATTATCTGTTTGGAAAGGATATAGGATGTGCGTTACTTTGTCGCATATTCAGAATCTTAAAAAGAATTTTAGTATGGAACTGACAATTATTGAAACAAGCGCGTATTAGGAGTTGAGAAAGCTGGTCAGCACGCTGGTCGTACAGATGGGCGACTTCCAGAAAAAGATTGCCCCGCCTGCGCCGGACAAGTGAATGGATGCGCAGGACGTATGTGATGGACTTATGCCCAAACACTTTCTGAAGAGTTTCCAGCAGCATCCCCTTGAGTATGGCCAGAACGGCAAATGCGTGGCGTCCGATGTGCGGGGTGACCTCGCCCCGGAGTTGCATTTCCTGCCTATGATTCCAAGACTGAGCCGCATGGCATTGTATTCACCTACCGGAAAGACACATTCGGGGAGTCTTTCTTTTCATCCGTACCCCTATATTTTTCAATCAGTTCGATAGCAATGGGCAATAATTTTACGACATACGCCACTCCCGTTTTTATACGGTTGCCCATCAGCCATGTACCGCCGTCGGAGTCGGTATGGATATTATCGTATGTTATGGCTTTCAAGTCCACATAGGAAAGACCGGTGAAGCACATGAACAGGAACATGTCGCGCATGGCACGCTGGCGTTTGTATCTCGGTTCTATATGGATTATCCTTTGCAGTTCCTCTTCGGAAAGGAAAGAACGCCTCTTGTATTCGGGCATACACTCGAATGATGCGAACGGATGAACCCGTATCCAGCCTTTTTCCTGCGCGATATACATCAGCCACTTCAAGGTATTGACACGCCCGAAGACAGTGGAGTTTGCCAAAGCGCATGTACCGAGCATCCAGTTGTAGTAATCCTCGATGAATGATTTCTCAAGTTCTTCGATGACAATATCCTCTGCATTCTTCTTGCTTTTCATGAAAAGCAGGAGACTCTTGTAATCGGCAACCAGACCGCAGTAGGTGCTTTCGGCTTTCTCTATGCCGATTTTCTTTTTATACGGTTCCAGCTGTTCCCTGAAAAGGTTCATAAGGGTGTGGCATTCCTCTGAGAAGCCGACATAGCGGTTATAGACTTTCTTGGCTGTAACAAAACTGTCGTGGTCGCAGATGTACTGGTAGTGCCTGGTGATTTGCGCCTTGATATTGTCAAGCTCCTGATTGAGTGTACGGGCCTCCTCGGACTTGCCTTTGGCCCGGTTGGTTTTGACGTCCCACAAAGCGAGGGACACTTCTTTCTTACAACTGAAACCGGCTTGGGTTCCATTGATGGTGATACGGCCCATAATCGGTGTCTTTCCGTTTTTTACAGACTGTTTATTCTCAAAACACTTAGCTATACATGGTCTGCGATAAGCTAAGAGAGATTCCCCTTACACAAAAGCATGGCATCTCCTTGTCGTATCTCGCCTTTATACTTTTATGTATAGTAGTCTACCGGATCGAATGAACAAGACCTATCCCATACATAAACCAATTTAGACTGCTATGTTATTTTTGAGGAAGAAGATGGAATGAGACCAGATACCCTCTTTAAGGCTGACTGTAAGTCGATTAAATGTAGAAAAAGATTGCTTTTGTCACAAGTAAAGTGTATATTTGCATTGAAAGAATCGTTCTTTGACAGAGGCAAAAGAAAACAGAATATTGTAATTCGCTCGTTTCTAAATCGTTACCTGATATTAATTAAACAGAAATAACTGTTTAATTTTCAATTAGATAGAGATTGTATGATGTTTCGCTGTATGAAATGTTACATGCTTTGATATCCCAGCTTGTTCAACCCATTTGTGTAAAATTACATTACTTCTCCCCAGTGAGACCAATCCGGCAAACACCTTTTCCGTTTCTGGTGCATTTCCTCTGTCTGGCAGATGTTTTATGGCTTCCGAACAGAGTGGAAGCGATATGGCTTCTTTCGTCTTCTTCTGAATAATACTCAATAGTGCATTGCCATTTTCATCATAGCGTATATCTTCCCATCTCAATGCAATAATATCACAATGCCTCAATCCACAAAAACAGCTGAATAAAAATGCTTTCCTTAATAAGGTATTATAAAAAGGAGTATGAACCAATCTGGTCAATTCCTTTATAGTAAGATAATCCCTTTCTGTTCGATTACGTTTTGGTTTGTCCTCGTTCTTTATCTTATTCATCGGATTAACAGTTATATAATCTTCAGAGACGGCCCTATTCAAGCAGTAGCGCAGCGTTTTCAAATAATAGAATTGGGTGTTAACATGCAATGTCTTTTCCTTCTTACAATGTTCTTGTTTTGTTTTCTTCAAGTAATCTATAAAACCCAACAAATAAGTCTTGTCCACCTTCCTTAGCAATATTCCATTCGGAGTATATCTTTCCAAATGGCATACAACGGCATGTATGGCACTTTTCCGTACTCTATTGTTCACACTTTGTTCTGCTATTAATTTCATATAGCCAGTCAGCTTCATATTGGACAATCTGTTATGATTAAATCCGTAAGTTTGATTATATATTTCCAAAATCTTCTGAGCCTTTATCGCATTTGCCAAATTTAGCGTCTCGACATTTCTTTTTTTATCAGCTTGATTATGTTCAGGGATAATATACAACTTTAAGAATTCGTATTGCCGCCTTCCATTCATATAAATATCCAGATATATGGATTGGCATCCATTAACCAATTTTTTTGTTCTCACCTTTATTGGCTCTTTTAAATTCAATTGCTTTTTCATATTCTTTAAATAAAAACATACAGTTTATTATTAGTAGTAACAAAGCAGTAACAAAAATCAATCCTACAAATTGCTTTCATGTTCTATCACTCTTGTCTTTTTTTATAATTACCTTATTAACTATCAAATATTTACAGTATAGGGCACAGCGTTACTGAAAGAACAAATATAATAATAAGCCAGTAACAATTAAACTATCAAGAGTGTGGCTATTGCTATGGCGGCGGAAACTTTCTCTGGAAATTTATTTTCCATCACTTTGCTTCCACACTTCCACCCACCTTCTGCATTCCCCTATCCATCGGCATTTGCCCTGCGGTGGAAGCAAGCCGAAAAGGTGGAAGCAAATTTTGCTTCCACCTGCCTGAAACGCCGAGATTTTGCAGTAACCACCTGTTTACTAGCATAATATTACGTAAGAGCTACATAAATCAATCAGTTCGTTTTTCCTGCATTTTCGAGCTTGCTCTTCTACGAAATCGGTGGATATCGAGTTGGGCGGTAGGACGCATCATTCCGCAGGGACTATGAAAGGTACCGGTAGAGTGAGCCATTCAAGCGGATGATTTCTAACTCATGGCTATGAATAATGCCGTCTAATGTCCTTTAAGTTGTTGTACAATACATTTGCGCCCTATCCACAATAGATGCAGGCTACGTACTTCATCCGAAAAGTCTTGGGGTTAGTGACGCCTAACAGTCATGAACAACCCTGCTTACGGCCATAAAGCAATCGCTTGACGACCATTAGCAGAGTTGTTCATGGCCGTTTG
>ENA-OOQO01000825-OOQO01000825.1-human-gut-metagenome-genome-assembly--contig:-NODE-825-length-17247-cov-2.262389_pt1 | contig 17247 bp, 20 predicted proteins | sample MGYA00241088_ERZ501162 | MGnify/ENA primary metagenome ERZ501162 (study PRJEB25962, sample SAMEA2042497) | human gut metagenome | biome: human gut; feature: human-associated habitat; material: faeces... | reverse complement strand
AAGACTTTCTAAAATTGATGAAGCTCAAAGAAAAATTGATGATTTAGGAGCAGATATTATATCACTTCAAGGAGTACTTACAGATAAAAAAACAAGAGGAACTTTTGGAGAAGTAAATCTTGAATATATTTTAAATAATGCTTTTGGACCTGCAAGTGGGGGAATATATAATACTCAAGTTAAATTTGATAATGGGTATATTGTTGATGCTCTTTTATATGCACCATCTCCACTTGGAACTATATCAATTGATAGTAAATTTCCTTTAGAAAATTATCAAAAGATGGTTAATAGAACATTTACTAAAGAACAAAGACTTGCATATGAAAAATTATTTGTACAGGATGTAAAAAAACATATTAATGATATTAAAAACAAATATATTGTTCCTGGAGTAACAACAGATGAAGCAATTATGTTTTTGCCTGCTGAGGCAATCTTTGCTGAAATAAATGCATATCATCCAGAACTTATTACGTATGCCTATAATAATAAAGTATGGATTACAGGACCTACAACTTTAATATCAACTCTTTCAACAATATCAATGATTATAAAAAATATTGAAAGAGATAAATATGCAAAAGTTATTCATGAAGAGTTAAATAAACTTTCAGTAGAGTTTTCTAGATATAAAGATAGATGGGAAAAATTATCTAAAAATATTAAGGCGGTAAATAATAGTGTTGATGAACTTACAACAACAACTGATAAAATAACTAAAAAGTTCGATGCAATTAATAAAGTTGAAATAAAAGAAATCGAGGTTAAAAATGACAAAAACTAAAAAAGATAATTTATTTATTACATTTTTGCAAGGCTTTGTAATTGGCTTTGGAATTATTTTTCCAATAAGTTCTTCGGTTCTTGCAATGACAATGGGTATTTATGAAAGACTATTAAAAGTAATTAATAATTTATTTACTTCTTTTAAAGATGAAAAAGGGTTTTTAATTAGTTTCATTTTAGGTGTAGTGGCATCAGCAATTGTTTGTTGTCTTATTTTAAATATTACTTTAAATAAATTTCCAGTGGCAACATTACTATTTTTTGTAGGACTAATCGTTGGAGGAATCCAAATGATTGTTAAAAAAACTGAAAAGAAAATAACACTTCCAAATGTTTTGTGCTCTATTATTGGTGCTGCAATACTTTTATCACTTTCTTTTTTAGGAAGTGGAAAAGATGCTATTATTACTACAAATTTGATAGGATATTTAAAAGTTTTTGGAGTAGGTATTGTTGCCGCAGGTACTATGATAATCCCTGGAGTTTCAGGTAGTGCTATTCTTATAATACTTGGTTATTATGCACCACTACTTGCGATTATTTCTGATACTATGCATTTTACTAATTTAGGAGAAAATATTTTAATTATATTAGTGTTTGGCATAGGAATGATTTTAGGAATATTTGGTATGAGTAAACTTATGGAATATCTTTTAGATAAACATAAGATAAAGACTTATTTTGCAATAGTGGGCTTTGTATTTGCCTCAATAGTAAATATTATTATATTAATATTTGGTTATAAATTTAATTTAATAGAGTTTATAATAGGTATGATTTTATTTGCTGGTGGTTATATACTAAGTGCTAAATATTTAAAAGGTGAGTAATGCAGATTATTATTATTTGCAATAATATAATAGAAAATAATTTAATATATAATGATTTGAATTTACCAGAAAGTAAAATAAGATTACCTATTATAAATAAACTTAAGGATACCGCTAAAAATATTGCATTATTGTCTTTATTAACTGATACTAATGCAATATATTCATCCCAAAATGCAAGTAATATGCTATTTGCCAAAACACTTGCTAAAAGGATTAATAAAGATGTTTATTCATCGGATAAGTTTGCTGATGAAAAGATAGGTAATTTAAAAAATCAAGATCTAAAAGATGTTTATTTTATGCAAGAACATGATTTTAATATCAGACTTACGGATGGTGAAAGTTTAAATGAAGTAGGTAAAAGAGTAAAAGATGAAATAGAGCATATTGTTAATTTAAGTAATTTAAAAAAAGTTGTAATATTTACTCATAAAAGAGCATTTTTAGGATATTTAATTAATATTTTACAGCCCTCATATACTCTTGATGATAATTTAGTAATAGAGTATGATGATAATGTTATATATGATAATAGTAAAAATGATATTGATATTTATAGATTAACATTTAATAATGGTAATCTAGATTATATAGAAAAGATTATTTACTAAAGGTATAATTTATGAAAAAAGATATGTTAAAAAAAGAAATATTTAAAGTATCTCTTGGCGCAAGTCTTGGTGTTTTACTTTTTACTGAAATAGGAATTATGATTAAGTTTTTTAAAGGTTTTAATTGGATTATATTTTTAATTATGTTACTTACTGTTTTTCTAGGAATATTTATTATACATGAATTATCAAAAAAACTAAAATAAATTAATTAAGAAAGGAAAATATATTATGAAAAAAAACATTATATTAAGCATTGTTTTTTCATTTTCAATTATTGCTATAGGAATTGCAATTGCTAAAGTAATAACTTATATGATGGGGTAGATATGAAAATTAATATAGGAGTTAGTAATAGACATGTTCATTTAACTAAAGAGGACTATGATCTTCTTTTTGGAGATGAATATAAAATAATAAAAAACTTATCACAACCTAGTGATTTTGTTACAGATAAAGTTGTAACTTTAAAAACAAGCAAATATGAAATAAAAAATGTTAAGGTATTAGGCCCATTTAGAGATTATACACAAGTTGAAATATCAAGAAGTGATTCAATTAAATTTGGTATTAATCCTCCGGTTAGAGAAAGTGGTGATTTATTTGATGCTGAAACAATTACTATAGTATCTGATAAATGTGAAATAACTAAAAAATGTGCAATTATATCTCAAAGACATATTCATATTTCTTTGGAAGAAGCCCAAAATCTTAATTTAGAAAACGGACAAATTGTAAATGTTAAACTTGGTAAAGAGAAAAAAGGTATAATAGAGTGCTTTATTAAAATAAAAGAAAATGCTGTTACAGAACTACACATTGATACTGATGATGCCTGTGCATTTATAATTAATCAAAATGATGAAGGAGACTTATTAATTTAAGTCTTTTTTATTAAAATAAAAATCGACTTTATATAAAAGTCGATTCTTACATCTTGAATAAAAAAATCGTAAACCCATAAATACGATTTGATTATTTTTAATAATTATTTAGATAATTATTAAAAAGAGGTTGTTGTCCTTTCGACAACTATTAAATTATATTATAATTTTCTTACTTTGTAAATAGATTTTTTGAAGTTTTTTTTATTTTCTTCATATTTTTTTATAGACATATCAAATAAATAATGATAAAATAAGTTTGACATTTGAAGTGGGCCTGCAATCCCACTTTTATTAATAAGAGGGTGATATATTTGGATTTTAGTAAATTAACTGAAAAAATTAATATTGCAATTAAGGATATGGATATATTTGTAGATAGTATATCTTTTAAAAAGAAAGGAAAATATTCTTTTTTAGAGGTAATCCTAGATAAGGTTGGAGGAATTGATATTGATGAGATAGTTACTGCTACTCATATAATTAATCCAATAGTGGATAAGTACTGTGATATTGATGATAGCTATATTTTAGATATATCTAGTAAGGAAAGAGGTAATTAAAGATGAATGCAAATGAATTAATTAAAGCTGTTAAATTAGTAGCAAAAGAAAAAAATATTAGTGAGGATGTTATTTTTGAGGGATTAACACTTGCTCTTACAACTGCATATAAAAAGAATTTTAATTCTAAAACTAATGTAATTGTAAGAATTGATAGAGAAAGTGGCGATATAAAAGTATATTCTTATTTAGTAGTAGTACCAGAAATTGATTATGGAATTGAAACTGAAGATGAAGAAGGTAATATCGTAACAACACCACCAGAGATAAATATTGATGCTCAAATTCTTTTAGAGGATGCTGTTAAAATAGATCCTAATGCTAAAGTTGGAGATACTATTGAAAAAGAAGTAACTCCAAAAGATTTTGGAAGAGTTGCTGCAGGAACTGCTAAACAAGTATTAACACAAAAAATTAGAGAAGCTGAAAAAGAAAGTGTAATAAATGAGTTTAGTGATAAAGAAGGCGAAGTAATGATTGGTATGGTTGCTATGGAAGACCAAAAAAATTATTACATTGATCTTGGTAGAACTCGCGGTATGCTTCCTAAAAGTGAAATTATACCTGATGAAAAAATTGTTATGGGTTCAAATATAAAAGTATATTTAACTAAAGTTACTTTAGGAGCTAAAGGACCAGTTATTATGCTTTCTAGAAAACATTATGGTTTTGTCAAAAGATTATTTGAACAAGAAATTCCAGAAATTATTAATGGAACAATTGATATATATCAAGTAGTAAGAGAACCGGGTATAAGATGTAAAGTTGCTCTTATATCTAATAATCCAAAAGTTGATGCAATTGGTTCTTGTATTGGAGAAAAAGGGAGTAGAATAGCAGGTATTTTAAAAGAACTTGGTAATGAAAAAATAGATTTAGTATTATATGATGAAGATCCAGCTGCATTTATTAAAAATGCTATTGTTCCTGCAAAGGGTGCTATTGTTAATATTTTAGATGAAAAAGAAAGAAAAGCTTTAGTAGTGGTACCTGATGATGAATTTAGTAAAGCTATTGGTAAAAAAGGAAGTAATATTAGACTTGCTTCAAGACTTACTAAATACTATTTAGAAATTAAAACAATGAAAGAAATTACTGAGGAAGGTAATAGATAATGAAAAAAGTTCCTTTAAGAACTTGTGTTGTATCACATGAAAAATGTGAAAAAAAAGATTTATTAAGAGTAGTAAGAACTCCCTTAGGAGAGGTAGTATATGATAGTACTGGTAAACTTAATGGAAAAGGTGCATACTTAAAAAAATCTATAGAAGTAATAAATAAGGCAAAAAAGACTAAAATATTAGAGAAAGCTTTAGGGGTAAGCATTAGTGATGAAGTATATGATAATTTAGAAAGGATTATTAATGAGACCAACTAAAGAAGAATATTATATGGCTATTTCCCAACTTGCTTCATTAAGAAGTACTTGTTTATCAAGAAAAGTTGGGGCAGTCATTGTTAAAGATGATAATCCAATTAGTTTTGGATTTAATGGACCAGCAAGAGGTGTTGAGCATTGTGAAGATTTAGGTGGATGCAGAAGAAGAGCAATGGCTGATTATGCATCTGGTAAATATTTAGAACTATGTCCTGCTTCTCATGCTGAACAAAATGCAATTGCTTTTGCTGCAAGACACGGAATATCTACAGTAGGAGCAACAATTTATGTAAATACTTTTCCTTGTAAGGACTGTATGAATTCTATTATTAATAGTGGAATAACTAAGGTTGTATATAATAGTGAATATGATGCAAATCTTTCTAAATCAATTGCAAGTAATGCAAATATTGAAATTATTAAATATGAAGGTAGAGATTTAGAAACACTATTATATGATTTTGGATATATAGAAAAGGGAAAAAGTAGATAAAAATTAAATTAAGAAAGGATGGTTTTTATGAATATTAAAGATTATGCAAAAGATGTAAATTTATCAGTAGCAGAGGTTTTAAGAAAATGTGATGAACTTGGAATTAAAGCAGATGGCAATAGCATTTTATCTGATGATGATATTATTATGATTGATAATACAATTAATTTAATAAGTACTGATAAAGAAACAACATATGAAGAAGAAGACCAAATTGATGATGTAGTTGAAAAAGTATTACAAAGTGAAAATATTGTAAAAAAAGATATGGTTGCTAATAGCAAACAAAAACTTAAAAAGAAAGATAGTAGTAATGCTGATTTCAAAAATTTAAAAAAGCAAATGTATAAAAGTAAAAGCAAACTAATGAGTAATGTAAAAGAGGATAATATTGTTTTATATGAAGAAGGAATGAGTGTTAAAGCCTTTGCGGATGCACTTGGAGTTTCTCTAAATGATATTATTAAAAAACTTATGAGCTTAGGATTAATGCTATCTATGAATGAAGTTATTGATTTTGAAAATGCTGAAATCGTAGCTTTAGATTACAATAAAACTTTAAAGAAAAAAGAAAGTCAAGATATTGCTGATTTTGATCATTATGAAGTTATTGATGATGAAAAAGATTTAAAAGAAAGACCAGCAATTGTTACAATAATGGGACATGTTGACCATGGTAAAACAACTCTTTTAGATTATATTAGGTCTACGAGAGTAGCCGAAGGTGAAGCTGGAGGTATTACTCAAGCAATTGGTGCATATCAAACTGAAAAAGATGGTCACAAAATTACATTTATTGATACTCCAGGTCATGCCGCCTTTACACAAATGCGTGCAAGGGGAGCAAGTGTAACTGATATAGTTGTTATTATCGTTGCTGCAGATGATGGCGTTATGCCTCAGACAAAAGAAGCAATAGATCATGCAAAAAGTGCTGGTGTACCAATCATTGTTGCAGTTAATAAAATTGATAAACCAAATATTAATATTGAAAGAGTATATACTGAAATGAGTGAAAATGGTATTACTCCAGAAAGTTGGGGAGGAGAATATCCATTTATTAATCTTTCTGCGAAGACTGGTGAAGGCGTTGATACCCTTCTTGAAACAATTCTTGCAATTGCCGAAGTTAAAGAACTTAAAGCCAATCCAAATAGATATGCTTTGGGAGCTGTTATCGAAGAAAAACTTGATAAAAATGTTGGAGGACTATCATCATTCCTTATTCTTAATGGAACCCTTAGACTTGGTGATCCAGTAGTTGTAGGAACAACTTATGGTAAGGTTCGTACAATGAAAAATGATAAAGGCGAGTCTATTGTTGAGGCAGGTCCATCTACTCCAGTTGAAATAACCGGGCTTAATGATACACCTAAAGCAGGTGATAAGTTTATGGCTTTTGAAACTATTGAGGAAGCTAAAGAAGTTGCTGAAAAAAGAAAAAATATTGAAAAAGAAAAGAATAATGTTAAAAAGACTTTATCACTTGATGAATTATTTGAAAGTGTTAATGCAGGTCAAAAAGAAGTTGCTGTTGTCTTAAAAGCCGATGTAAGAGGTTCTGAGGAAGCAGTTAAGAGTGCTCTTGAAAATATTAAAGTTAAAGATGTAAGAGTAAAAGTTATTCGCAGTGGTATAGGACCAATATCTGAAAGTGATATAGTTCTTGCAAGTGCCTCAAAGGCTATTGTAATAGGATTTAATGTAGTATCATCTTCGGATGCTAAAGCAATGGCAAAAGAATATGGTATTGAAATTAGATGTTATACAATTATTTATAAACTTGTTGAGGATGTTGAAGCAGCATTAAATGGTATGCTTGATCCAGAATATGAAGAAAAAATAATTGGTAGTGCCGTTGTAAGACAAATATTTAAATTTTCTAAAGTTGGTAATATTGCAGGTGTTTATGTAACTGATGGAATAGTTAAAAATAATGCAAATGTAAGAGTTATTCGTGATGGAAAAATTCTTATTGATACAAAAATTTCCTCAATTCAAAGAGGTAAAGATCAAGCTAAAGAAGTTAAAAAAGGTTTTGAATGTGGTATTACACTTGAAAAATATGATGACTTCAAAGAGGGAGATACTTTTGAAGTTTATGTAATGGAGCAGGTAAAACATGCCTAGTTTAAATGTAAAAAGAATCGAAAGTGATATTGAAAAATTTATTCCAATGATTATTCAAAGGGAATGTCATGATGAACTACTTAAAAGTATTACAATAACTGGATGCTCACTTGCAAAAGATTTTAGTTATTGTAAAGTATATTTTACATCACTTTCTTCACTTTCAAAAAAAGAAATAGAAAAAGAGGTTAATGAAGCAAGTCCTTTTATAAGAGGAAAACTTGCCTCATTAATTGATGCAAGAAATATACCATTTTTAAAATTTACGTATGATGAGTCAATTGAATATGGTAATAAAATTGATGATATAATTAAAAAAATACATCAAAATGATTAATAATATGGGGTTTTGGTATGAAATTATATGTTGGTAATGTAGATAAAAGTTTTAAAAGTGTACTTTTAAGTAATGCTTATGAGTATGCAAAATGTTTTAATGGAAAAAATAGATTAGAATTAATTAGCAAAAAAAGTTTATTAGATAAGAATAATTTAATAATACAAAAATATGATCCTAACTATCTTTTTTCGTGTCTAGTGAAAGAAAATCTTGATAGGGAAGATGAAAAAATAATTTCTATTTCAAATGATTATAATTTAATTGCCTATTTATTATTTCATAGAAAAAATGGATTAGTAGTAGATAATATAGTTGTTGTTAATTACGATGAATATATGGAATTATTTAAAAAAAGTTTTTATAATTATTTAATTAGTGAAGTAGAAAATTATTCCGAATCAATTTATCCATCAATAGTATATATAAATCCTTATTTTAATAATGAATTATTAAATGATGTTTTATCTAAAAGAGGATATATTTCAGATACTGACGGTTTAAAAAAGTTTATCTATGTACCAAAAGAAAATAGAAAGAAAGGTATTATTTATATAGAGGATTATGAACGCAGTAATTTTAATAAACAAAGATAAAGGTAAAACAAGTAGAGATGTAGTAAATAGTTTAACAAAAGTATTTAATACCAAGAGAATTGGTCATACTGGAACTTTAGATCCAATAGCCCAAGGTGTACTTGTTATATGTATAAATAAATATACAAAACTTGTAAATAGTTTAATGAGTTTAGATAAACAGTATATTGGTACAATTACTTTAGGAGTTAAAACAGATACATTTGATATAACTGGTAAAGTATTAGAGCAAAAAGATGTAAGTGTTTCTAAAGAGAATATTGAAAAAGTATTTTCTTCATTAATTGGTAAATATGAACAAGTAGTACCAATTTATAGTGCAAAGAAAGTTAATGGTAAGAAATTATATGAATACGCTAGAAATGGTGAAGAGGTAAATCTTCCCATAAATGAAGTTGATATATATAATTTAGAGTTAATATCTTATGAAGATAATAAAATAGTATTTAAATGTAATTGTTCTAAAGGAACCTATATAAGAAGTTTAATTCAAACTATTTGTGAGAAATTAAATGTTATTGGAACAATGTCTGATTTAATAAGAACCAAACAAGGTAATTTTGATATTTCAAATACATATACTATAAAAGATATTGAAAATGGTAATTATAAAATGTTATCTGTAAAAGATTTATTTGATTATAAAATTTATAATTTAAATGATGATGAATATAATAAAGTAAAAAATGGTTATCATATAAAAATAAATAGCAATGAAGATAAATTACTTTTATATTATAATAATGAGGAAGTTGCAATATATAAGAAAAAAGATGAATTTTATGTTTGTGATATAATGCTTATTTAACTGGTTTTATTCCAGTTTTTTTAATAAATATTTTTTAGACATAAAATTTTATTGGGAAACTTATTGCAATTTAGAATTTTAAATGGTAAAATTAAATAGAATAAAGAGGTGTTTACAGTGAAAGATTTTATTATAAATTTATATGCTAATAAGTACTTTCCTATTTATTTAGGAGTGGTTATAATTGTACTTCTTATAGCATTTTTTATTGTTTTTTTCTTAGGAAAGAAAGATCAAAAGAAAATCGAAGAAACTCAAAAACTTAATTTAGAAAAATTAAAAGATATACAAAACAATACTGTGGCTACAAATAATGAAGTGAAAACTAGTGTTCCGGTACAAAATACTCCAGCCCAACCTAAAGTTGCACCAGTAATAAGTGCACCTGAAGTTAAACCAGTGACTGTTAATGAATCTATACAAACTCCAGTAGCACCAGTTAATGAAGTAAAAACTGCTCCTGTAGTTGAGCCTGTTAAAGTTACACCAGTTATGGAAGTTAAAAAGGATATAGTAGTGGCACCACCAGTTAAAGAAGTGCCACCGGTTATTCCACCTGTAATGGAAATAAAACCTACTATCGAGAATACAAAACCTGTTATTGATGATGATGTATATAGAGTTAATAAAAAAGAAGAAGAAACAGTAAATAGATTAAAAGAACTATCATCTTCACTTGATAAAGAGATGAAAAATTTGGAAACAAAACCTTTGGTAACTCCAGAAGTTCAAAAAGAAACTACTGAAAAACCTAAAGTAATGAATGTATATAGCTCAGTATATGTCCCAAATAATAATGTAGTAACTCCAGAAAAGGTTGAAACTCCAGTAGTGGAAAATAATGATGATTTTGATGATACAATGGAAATTGAACTTCCAAAATTAAAAACTGAAGAACCAATTTTAAAAGAAAATTCATCTGATTCACTAAATTTATTATAATTAGAAAGTGTTAAAACTTTCTTTTTTTTTATAAACTTGACACTTAAAAAGAAAAATTGTGTAAAGTGAAGTTGATAAAATTTAGTTTTTTATTTATAATAATTTAAGGTGGTACTATGGTAAAAAAATATGATGAATCATCTATTAAGATTTTAGAGGGCTTGGAGGCTGTTAGAAAAAGACCAGGTATGTATATTGGTTCAACAGATAAAAGAGGTCTTCATCATTTAGTATGGGAAATTGTTGACAACTCAATAGATGAAGTAATAAATGGTTTTGGTAACTATATAAAAATAGTTATAAATAAAGATAATTCAATTACAGTAGCGGATAATGGTCGTGGTGTACCAATAGGAATGCATGCTTCAGGAAAAAGTACTCCAGAGGTAATTTATACAATGCTTCATGCTGGTGGTAAGTTTACTGAAGATGGTTATAAAGTTTCCGGAGGACTACATGGCGTAGGTGCCTCTGTAGTTAATGCTTTATCAAGCTCAATGACAGTGGTAATTTATCGTGATGGTAAAATAAGTGAAATTGATTTTGAAAATGGTGGTAAAGTAAAAAATCCTCTTAGGACAATTGGTGAAAGTAAAAAAACAGGAACTATTGTAAAATTTAAACCTGATGATGATATTTTTAAAAATCTTCAGTTTTCATATACAACAATTTGTGAAAGAATGCAAGAAAGTGCTTTTTTACTTCCAGGTCTTACAATCGAAGTTATTGATGAAGCAGATAAAAAAGAGGTTAAATATCATTATGAAAATGGTTTAACTAGTTTTGTAGATTATATAAATGAAGATAAAACAACCCTTCATAAAGTAATAAACTATTCTGGAACTAAACAAGGTATTGAAGTAGATGTTGCTCTTCAATATACTGATACTTATCAAGAGAATATTTTATCATTTGTAAATAATGTTAAAACTAGTGATGGTGGTTCTCACGAAGTTGGTTTTAAAACAGGAATTACTAAAGCATTTAATGATTATGCAAAAAATAATAGTATTTTTAAAGGTAAAGATTATTCACTTGATGGAGCAGATGTAAGAGAGGGTTTAACTGCAGTAATAAGTCTTAAAATACCTGAGGAACTTTTGCAGTTTGAGGGACAAACAAAAGGAAAACTTGGTACTCCAGAAGCAAGAAGTATAACAGAAAGTATAACTTATGATAGTTTGAAGTTTTACCTTGAGGAAAACAAAGAAGTTGCTCTTAATATACTTGAAAAAGCAATGAAAAGTAAAACTGCTAGGGAGGCCGCAAGAAAAGCTAGGGAAGAAGCTAGAAATGGTAAAAATAAAAGTAAAATAGAAAAGAATTTATCTGGAAAACTTGCTCCAGCTCAAAGTAAAAATCCTAAAATAAATGAACTTTTTATAGTCGAAGGTAATTCAGCAGGTGGTTCTGCTAAAGGTGGAAGAAATCGTAAATTTCAAGCAATACTTCCTCTTCGTGGTAAAGTTATAAATGCTGATAAAGCAAGTAGTGAAGATTTATTTAAAAATGAAGAAATTAATACATTAATTTATACAATTGGTGCTGGTGTAGGTCAAAGTTTTGATGCTAGTGAGTCAAATTATGATAAAGTAATAATAATGACCGATGCCGATGTAGATGGAGCTCATATCCAAATACTACTTTTGACATTCTTTTATAGGTATATGCGTGGTCTTATTGAAACAGGACACTTATATATAGCTGTTCCTCCACTTTATAAAATTGATTATGGTAAGAAAAGATTTTATGCTTATTCAGATGAGGAACTTGAAAATATAAAAAGAGAAAATTCTGGTAAATATGCAGTACAAAGGTATAAAGGACTTGGTGAAATGAATCCAGAACAACTTTGGGAAACAACAATGAACCCAGATACAAGAATGCTTATTAGAGTAAATATTACAGATGCCGCTCTTGCGGAAAAAAGAGTAAGTACATTAATGGGTGATAAAGTAGAACCTAGAAAAGAATGGATAAACGAAAATGTTGAGTTTACCATGGAAGATAATTATAGGGGGTAAAATATGGAAAATGAAATTTTAAAAAGAATACAAGATTATGCCCTTGAGGAAATAATGGGTGATAGATTTGGAAAGTACGCTAAAGAAATAATTCTTGACCGTGCTATTCCAGATGTTAGAGATGGTTTAAAACCAGTTCAACGAAGAATACTATATGCAATGTATAAAGCAGGAAATACCTCCGATAAAGGTTATATAAAATGTGCTGCAACAGTTGGTGATGTTTTAGGTAAATTCCATCCACATGGAGATTCATCAGTATATGATGCTATGGTAAGAATGAGTCAATGGTGGAAACAAAATCATATTTTAGTCGATATTCACGGAAATAATGGTTCAATGGATGGTGATGGACCTGCGGCATACCGTTATACTGAAGCAAGACTTGCTAAAATAAGTAATGAACTTTTAAAAGATTTAGATAAAGAAACAGTATCTTGGGCTCTTAACTTTGATGATCGTTTCTTAGAACCTACTGTACTTCCTGCAAAATTTCCTAATTTACTTGTAAATGGTACAAATGGTATTTCTGCAGGGTATGCAACAAATATACCTCCCCATAATTTAGGAGAAATAATTGAGGCCACTATAAAAAGAATAGATTCTCCATCATGTAGATTAGAGACAATTTTAGAAATTGTAAAAGGACCAGATTTTCCAACTGGTGGAATAGTTGAAGGTAAGGATGGAATAATATCTGCTTTTACAAAAGGAACTGGTAAAGTAATTGTTAGAGCAAAAACAGAGTTTAAAAAAGAAAAAGGTAAAGAACAAATTATAATTTCTGAAATACCTTTTGATGTAAATAAAGCCGCTCTTGTAAGTAAAATTGATTCAATTAGAATTGATAAAAAAGTTGAGGGTATAAGCGAAGTAAGAGATGAAACTGATAGAGAAGGTTTACAAATAGCAATTGATTTAAAAACTGGTGCAAACAAAGAACTTATTTTAAATTATTTATTTAAAAATACTGATCTTCAGATAAGTTATAATTATAATATGGTTTCAATTGTAAACAGGAGTCCTAAAGTACTAGGAATACTTGAAATACTTGATGCTTATATTGCACACTATAAAGATATTATTATAAAAAGAACTACATTTGAACTTAAAACTTATGAAAAAGAATTTAATATTGTATCAGGACTAATGAAAGCAATATCAATTCTTGATGAAGTAATAAAAGTAATAAGAGGTTCTAAAAATAAAGCGGATGCAAAAGAAAATTTAGTTAATAAATTTGATTTTAATATAGAGCAAGCAGAAGCAATAGTAACTTTACAACTTTATAGATTGACAAATACTGATATTGTAGTTTTAAAGGAAAGAGCCGAAGAACTTCAAAAGTTAATTGAAAGATGTCATGAAATATTATCTGATGAAGGCGTTTTAAAATCACTTATGAAATCAGAACTTAGAGAAGTTAAGAAAAACTATGCAGTTCCTAGAAAGACTGAAATTAAAGATGAAATAACTGAAATAAAAGTTGATTTAAAAGATATGATACCTAAAGAGGATGTTATTGTTGTTGTTACAAATGATGGTTATATTAAAAAAGTTCCTATGAAGTCATTTAAAGCGGCCACTGATGAAACAACTTTAAAACCTGGTGATTTTGTTAGAAATATGTTTGAACTTAATACAAGAGATTATATATTATCATTTACATCTCTTGGAAACTATTTATTTATTCCAGTACATATAATAACTGAATGTAAATGGAAAGATTTAGGTAAACATATTAGTAACCTAATAATGATTAAAGAAAACGAAAGAATAATTAATTCATTTATTTTTGAAAAGGGTACATCTTTAGTATTAACCTCAAAAGAGGGTATGATTAAAAAAGTTAGAATGGAAGAGTTTGAGGTTTCAAGATGTTCTAAACCAATGACGTCAATAAAACTTAAGGATAATGATGAACTAATAAGTGTTCAAAAAGAGGGTAAGAAAACCTTAATTATTACTGACAATAATTATTATTTACTATTTGAAACTGGTGAAATCCCAGAGGTTGGACCTAAAGCATCAGGTGTAAAAGGATATCCTATAAAGGATAATAATGTTATATCATCCTCACAAATTAATGATAGTGATGAATACATTAATATTTTTACTAATTTAAATACTGCAAAAAGAGTTAAATTATCTGAACTTGTAGAGTTAACTAGAAATAAAAAAGGTAAAGAAATAATTAAAAAAAATAAAACTAAAGATTATAGAGTAATATCTGCATTTACCTCAAATGTTAGAACAATTAATGTTATTAAAACAAATGATGATGTTAATGAAATAAAAAATAGTGATATTCCTATTATGGATTCAAATAGCTTTGGAAGTACATATACTAAATTAAAAGTTGTTAATGTAAAACCAAAATATGAATTTGAAAAAATAGGTAAAACAAAAGAAATAGATCTTCCTAAAGAAGAACCTAAAGAGGAAACTCAAATATCATTTGCTGATTTTACAAATAGTTTTAAAATATAAAAAATAAACACTCAATAAATTGGGTGTTTTATTCATTTTACTATATTATTTTCATATATTTATATTGGTGATATCATGAGTAAAAAAGATGATTTTAAAGAATTTGCAAGTAAAAATCCAAGTCTTGCTAAGTACATAGAAAATGGTGAAATGTCATGGCAAAAATTTTATGAACTTTATGATATTTATGGTGAAGATGAAAGCGTATGGAGTAAATATAAAAATAGTGAAAGAAATGGAGAAAGTAGTTTTAAAATAAATGATTTAATAAAGGGTGTTAATATAGATACTATTAAAGAACATATTACAACTGCTCAAAAAGCATTAGATTTTGTTCAAGAACTAACTAGTAAAACAGGTGGAAATGTTCCTAAAGCGCCAGTTACTCCAAGACCACTTAATAAATTTTTCGAGGATTAATGAATAAAAGTGTACTAATTTCTTTAAAAGAAAATGAAAAATTATTTTCTCATTTTATGGAAAACTCATATTATATAAAAGATTTAAATCGTAATCCAAATTTTTTTAAAACATTTGAAAGTAAAATGAAAGAAGTTTATAAAGAAAGAACCTCTGATAAAATAAGTAAAGCTATTGACACAGTAGATATGATATCATCAATAATTGACACAATTAAGTAAAAACATCTTGAAAAAAATTTTTTAGTATGCTATTCTTAATATAGAAAGGATAGCAAATATGAGAAATAATAAAAAAGGTTTTACATTAGTTGAACTTCTTGCTGTAATCGTTATTTTAGCGGTTGTTATGTTAATTGGTATTACTGCAATGGGACCAATAATGGCTAATTCAAGAAAGTCTGCTTTAAAAAGTGATGGAATTGATTTAATGAATGCTGCCAAAACAGCTTATCAAGCAGAGGCTATGACAAATAATCCTGCATTTCAACCAAATCAATCTATATGTTTTGATATTACTTGGTTAGTAGCAAAAGGATATGCGGAAAACAAACAAAGTTATAATGCTTCAGTATTAGTAAAATATGATTCAAGTACTAATCAATATTCATATACTTATTGGATTGGTAATAAAACATATGACTTTTTAGAGGCAACAGGAAATACAGATTTTGAAGATGCAGCAAATCATAATGATAGTAATAATACAGCACTTCAAAAATGTGGTAACAAGACTCCTAAAGGTTATGATTTATATTGTACAGGATCATCTTGTAGTGCATAAAAAAACTCATTTGAGTTTTTTTTTATTTTGTGATATTCTTTTAGTATGGAGGAAATAAAATGATAATAGGCTCACATGTAAGTTTTAATAATGGACTTTTAGGTTCTGTTAAGGAGGCCATCTCATATAATGCAAATACATTTATGTTTTATACTGGTGCTCCACAAAATACTATAAGAAAAGAAATAAATGTAAATAATGTAATCGAAGCACATAATCTTATGAAAGAGTATGGAATAAATATAGAAAATGTAATATGTCATGCTCCTTATATAATAAATCTTGCAAATAATATTGATGCAAATAAATGGCAATTTAGTATTAATTTTTTAAAAAATGAGATTAAAAGATGTGATGAACTTGGCATAAAATATATTGTTGTTCATCCAGGTGCTAGTGTTTCTCTTGATAGAGAGGTTGCTTTAAAAAATATTGTTGATGCATTAAATTATGTTATAAATGTTGATACTGATGTAATTGTACTTCTTGAAACAATGGCTGGAAAAGGTACTGAATGTGGTAAAAACATCGAAGAAATAAAATATTTACTTGATAATGTAATATTTAAAAATAAAATTGGTGTATGTTTAGATACTTGTCATTTAAATGATTCAGGAGTTGATTTAAATAATTTTGATTCTTATTTAAAAGAGTTTGATAATTTAATTGGTATAGATAAAATAGGATGTATTCATATAAATGATAGTAAAAATCCTTTGGGAAGTAAAAAAGATAGACATGAAAATATTGGTTATGGTTATATAGGATTTGATAATCTAATTAATGTAATATATAATGATAAATTAAAAAATGTTCCAAAAATACTTGAAACACCTTATATTGGAGAATATCCTCCATACAAATTTGAAATTGAAATGATAAAAGATAAGAAATTTAATCCAAATTTAACCAAAGATGTTTCAGAGTATTATAAAAATCTTTGATATTTAGAAAAGTATTCAATATATACTTTTTTTATTTTTTCAAAATTATTACCTTTATATTTATTTTTATAACGATCTATTTTAAATAAACTAGGATTTTTAAGCATTTCTTTATAATTTTTTTTAACAAAATCATAAGTAAAAGTAAGCTCATCATCGTCTAAAAAAACATTTTTGCTTTTAGCAAATTTATTTACATCTTCTTTAGTAATACCTTTCATA
>ENA-OOQO01000810-OOQO01000810.1-human-gut-metagenome-genome-assembly--contig:-NODE-810-length-17457-cov-2.549764_pt1 | contig 17457 bp, 9 predicted proteins | sample MGYA00241088_ERZ501162 | MGnify/ENA primary metagenome ERZ501162 (study PRJEB25962, sample SAMEA2042497) | human gut metagenome | biome: human gut; feature: human-associated habitat; material: faeces... | reverse complement strand
AATTAGTAATAAGTGGAGTAAATAAACCAATTGACATTAAAAAGACACTTGCACTACATCCTGGTATATATTGGATTGAGGCCACTATACTACCAACAATTACATAATAAAATATAAGATAATAGTTAAGCTTTAAGCTCATTTCATTGTGAAAAAAAGATATTAAACAAAGAATTATAGGACATATAATACCTACTACTAAAAAAATTTTTCCATCCTTCTTATTTTCAGGTATCAAAGAAAAAATGCTACCTAAAATCAATCCTCCAAAAAGAGTTGTAATTGCAAAAGGAATAACCTTAAGCAATTCCTTAATAAACAAAAAGCCCATTAATATTCCTAAAATGCCACCAACAGCAATTGGAAATAAATATATCATACTATTTTTAAAGCTTTTGTTTATACTTGCAATCGCATCCAAAATATTATTATATATTTTAAACATAATCGCAATAGTAGCTCCACTTATTCCTGGAACAATTACAGCTAGTCCTATTAAAAAACCAGCAAGAATTTGTTTAAAAGTTTTTTCCATACAAATCACCTATTAAATTTTACGCTATTAAAATATCATAATTAGTCGATAAATAGAAAAAGCAAAAAAATAAAGCTCTAAAGCATCGCTTTAGAACCTTATTTAATATTTTATTTTGCTAAAATTGAAGCTGGGTCTCTTAAAGAAATAGTTAATGTTTCACTATCAAAAATCCAAATAGATTCGATATCTAATGAAAGATTATTTTTAAAGAAAATAGCTGTTTTAAAGTTTTCTTCAAAATCCTCAGTATCTGATGTGAACTGTGAATCTGCAAATCTAGCATAATTCATTGTAACATAATATGCACCCGCACCCTTTGATACACGGCCAAAAATTGGACTATCATTTTTAGCTGCAGAGGCTTGAATACCGTCAAGTAAATTACCCTTTAATAGAATTGTACAATTTGCAGCACAGTGTTGAACTGTAACTGTACCAGCACCATTATCACAGCCTGAAATAATACCACCAGAATAATCCTTACCGGTTTGAACCTGACCTTCAAAAATACACTTTGTTACACTTAACTTATAAGATGCAAATTCATTCTTATTACGACCAATAATTCCACCAATATATCCACCTGCATCTTTACCATCACCAATAGTAGCTTTAACATAACAATCAGAAACATAAAGTTCTACTAATGCTTGATCCGTATCCTTTTGCATATTACCAACAAGGCCACCACAGTATTTATTGTCTACCTTGATAATAACAGACTCATCATTAACAAGAGAAACCTGCGTAATGTAATTTACTCCACCTGCAACTTGACCAACTAAAGCTGAAGCCCCAGTTGATGAACGAGATGCAATATTCTTAAGTGACACATTATGAATATATCCACCGGCCATTTGACCAACAATACCAGCAAGAGACGCTGTAGACGATCCTTCAAGAATAATATTTTCAAATGTTACATTTTCAATTGTACCATTCTTAAGCTTATAGAAAATAGCAGTTCCCTTCTTTTCAGTAGATACAATCTTGATATTCTTAATTGTATGACCATTACCATTAAATAAACCACCAAATGGTTCTGTATTAGTTGCAGTCCAATTATATCCAGTAAAATCCAAATCAGTAGTTAAAAGATAAATAATCGTTGAACTAGTCTTTGAATTGACTAAGTCAAAGAACTCATCTTTTGTATTAATATTTTGTATTGTAATCTCCTTTGAATATACAGTTGGCGATTCAATTGTATTTTTCTTATTATTCACACATACATGAACAAAATATCCATCATTATTTGGCATTTCATAAATTGAAGACAATGTTTCATCTGTAATATCAAAAGCCTTACCATTTGTTACAACTGTTTGTGCATCTTCTGTTTCATTCTTTGATGTATAAACATACATATTACCTAAAATATTAGTAAATGACGCAGAAACTTGAACACCATCACGAGAAACATTAACATCAAGATTTGGATTTCCTTCTGTATCAGTTGAAATATCAATTTCTGCCTCTTCAGAAACTACATATGCATTAAATGAGGTTTCAAAATGTTCATCACTTATTAACGATTCAACATTATAGATGACCTTATATACACCTGGTAATGATGTATAAACCTTTGATATTTCATAGTAATTTCCATCAATAAAATCCTTAGATGAATTAGCAAATAATATTTTTGTTTCTACTTTATAATCTTCACCTTCAATTAAAGCCTCTTCTGAATACATTGAAGCATTTAAAACGGTAATTGTTGGTAATTCATATTCGCCAAATTGAGTTAAAATATATCTATCTTCGAATCCTACTACTGAACCAATTGTAGGGATATTGCGCTTAATATTAAGTTCAAACTTTTTCTCAAGAGATTGACCATTTAAAGAAATTGTGGCCGTTAGAATAACTTTTTTATCAGTTTCACGATTTCTGTGAATAATACCTTCAATATAAGTTACACCAGATGATGACGTATTTGTTTCAAATTCGTTAGGATTATCAGCCTTAGGCTTTCCACATTGAACTAATAATTCATCAGATGATGACCATGTGACATCACAATTATTAACCTTTGTAATTAAATTAACATTTTGATATACAGCATTTTTATTACACATTATCTCGAGTACATCTCTAGCACCAAGTAATGTATCCATTGTATCATCACCAGTTGATGCATTATTTAAAATGTTGTAATGATCATAAGCGTTCCATGAAGATTCATTTAACTTCGCGCCAATTTGCTTTCCATCGCAATATGATAATAAATCCGGTGATACTACATTTAACATTTTTCCAGTATTGATTGATCCATCAGCATTTCTTAAAAGCTTATGAATATCAGTATTACCTGTAGCATCGTATTCAAAATTAACAGACTCAAATATTGAATCAGACATACTATTATATGCTTTACCAGAAGCAGTTGAATCATAGCTTGAAGCATCCTTAAAATCGGTGAAGCATGTATATTTATTCTTACCAGAGTTAAATATAGAATATGCCGTTGAACCTCTATAAGCATCCTTATTGCTATATGTTATACCTGCTGTAGTTTGATTTGTCATATATGATAAAAGACCATAATAATTATTATATGATTTTTCATCACGTGCTAAATCAAAATTATTAGATGTATTTCCATTAGGAAGTACTGCTCCTGTTTCAGAATCACATGTTGCTGAGTTATTGTAGGCTGTACAGTTTTTCAAAGATAGAACACCTGGATTTGAATTATCACTAAGTCCATGTAATCTATTTTCAAATGCCATACAGTTTTCAACAATGACATTACCCTCCATAACAGATCCACCTAGCTTAAAGCCAATACCATCACCATCACGAGTTGCAAAAGATGTATTAGTTTTTTTTGCAAGCACTTGGGCAGTTGTTGTAATTGTAGTAACACCATATTTATCAAGATCATCTTCAGATGGAGAAGCTGTTTTATTCAGTAACCATCCATTTTGGAAAGATAAGCAATTTTTGATAATAGTTGTTCCCACTTTACCAGAATCAGATTTTGCATACAAATCCCAGCCATCATCTGAATTACGATAAGCAATACAGCCATCAAATACATTACCTTCACCAGTTGTTAGCTTAGCAGCAAAGCCATCAGCATTTTCACCATATGATTGGTAATCATAATTATTATATGATGTACAGTTCTTAATTAAATTATTATGAGGCCAATCCTTAATATTGGTTTGACTAGAATCAGCACGACCAATTTGAAGACCAGTATCTTGATTTTCATGGAATGAACAATTTTCAACAATATTATAAGACCCAGCAATGTAAACACCATTATCGCCAGCACCCATAACATCGAATCCATATAAATACCAATAATTAGCATTTATTTGAATACCACGTGATACAGAAGCAATCGTTTGTTCTGTAAAATCGAATGTTACACTTGCGCCATCATCAGCTTTTACTGTAATAGGATTTCCTTCTTTTCCGTCTTGACCAGCAGAAACTAAAATTCTGTCATTTAACTTATAGTTACCATCTAGAAGAATTAAAGTATCACCAGCCGTTAATTTTTTAAAGGCTGTACGTACATCAAGAGGTGACTTCTTACTACCCTTTGCGGTTTCTTTTCCCGTAGGAGCGGCATAAATTACATTTTCTTCTATATCATCAGAACCACAAGCTGTCATACCAATTAATGCAAAACATGCAAGTGGTAGTGTTAATAAAAATTTCCTTTTCATTTTTATTCCTCCTACATTACATACGTACCAATGAAGTAAACACTTACTCCACCAGTTGACCAAATATAATACTTACCTTTGCCTTTAAGTTCAAAGGTATATCTTTGAAGAGTTGTACCAACCTTATATGTTTTAACAACATTTCCATCCGCATCATAAAGACCAATTTCAGATCCTTCTTGACTTGCGGCCACAACAGTAACCCTGTTTTCTACAATAGTAGCATCAAATTCAATTGAATATTCATCTCTCGTACCAGCACCATTTAAAATAACAGAACGAGCAAATGACTGACATCCACATGATTGACTATCATTTGATACAATATATCCCTTATTTACAACAAATTTACCAACTGCTACATCTTCCGAAGCTGGTGTATTTGTAATATCAATTAAGCCTGCTGTAAATGTTTTATTAGCCTTTACAATCTCAACCGTTCTTGTACAATTCTTAGTAACACCATTATATGTAAACGCAACATTTACATTATCACTCTTGGCCTCTGAAGAATCTTTAAATTTTGATTTTAAATCAGTTGTAAAGCCGTCAGTTATAACTTCTTTAACTCCTTCTTTATATGTTATTTCAACTTCCCAGTCTGAAATATCAATATTAGAGTATTGAAGGAATTTTGAAGTACCCTTTGTTACTTTAATTGAATCCATATTTAAAACAACACTTGCGAAGAAGCATGTTTCAACCTCACAGCTACGTGTAACACCATCAACAGTATAATCTTCCTTAAATGTTACACCTATTTCATAATCTCCACGCATCTTAGAGTTAAATGATTCCTTTGAAACTGTATATTGATCACTTGTAAGCAATTTGGTAGATCCATCCTCATAGAATGCCGTTACGGTTAAATCGGATAAATCTAATTCTTCATTATATTTATAAGATGTTTTATTAGTTTTTGCAGTAATACCAACCACATTATTAACTGAATCTAATACTGTTTTAACTAAAACATGAATACTTCTTGTTTTAGTTACACCATCATCAGTATAAATAATCTTAACAAATTGGTCACCTTTTTGATTAGGATTATATGTACTTTCATCATATGTATAATCTGTAACCTGCTTTACAGTACCATCAGTGTATCTTGCATTAACAACTAAACCTGTAAAATCAATATCTTGACCTTCATAATATGTTTTTTTCATTTTAGTATCATCTATGGTTATATTTGATAATTTAACACCTTCTGGTTCTTCAATTGTACTACTTTGAACAGGCGTTGTAGTTGGTCTTTGAATAGGTGTTAGTGTATCACTTGTTTTTTCTTCACCACATGACATCATTCCTAACATTGCAAGTCCTATTAGAGGAAATGCAAGCAGCTTTCTTTTTTTCATATTTATTTCCATCCTTATTTAAGAATAAAGGGTAAGACTTAAAAAAGCCATACCCATTATATTCAATTTTCATTATTCAGCCTTTGTAGCTTCAATACCAGCGAAACGAACGCCACCATCATTTGAAGTGAAAGAATATGTTCCCGCTTCAAGAGTAATCTCAATAGTTGTATCACCATCAGCAGTCTTAGATAAATCACCCGCTTTTAATTTCGTTCCAACTGCATCTTTAATAATGTATTTTTTATTTCCAGATGCATTTGCAATAATCTTTAAAGTAATTTTTTGCTTTACTACAAAAATAATCTCTTTTCCATCACCAGCATCAAGTTTGATTTGCATTTCGCCCTGATTAATAGCTGTATTTGAATCAGCTTTACAAGTTCCTGTTCCTACCTTAACATCAACAAAATTACCTTCAAACAATGTTTGTTTTTTATAATCAGTACCACTTGTTAAGTTAGCATCCTTTACATAATAAGACTCACTATTGAAATTCTTAACAGTTAAAGTAATAGCATTTGAACTATAATCTTGATATGATAACTTCATATATACTGTACCAACTGATGCAAACGCATTTGTCGCAGTATCAATTAAAGTTGTACAATCAGCATCACTATAGAACTTGGTTGAATAGCCTTCTGCTGTACTTAAAATTGTATCATTATATTTAGACCAATCAGCATCAGTTCCATCTGTATAAGAAACAATTAATGATGAAGCATAAGAATCAGAGCCAACAGCTACCTCATTCTTATATTCAAATTTTCCTTCTTTTACCTCAAGCATTGTAATATTATAAGTTGTTGTCTTAGACGCATAAGTTAATTCAACTGTATATGTTCCCTTTGTTAGAGTTGTAAATTGTGATGTTACATCAGCTTCGCCATCTAATACTTTGTAAGTAATCTTTTCAGCATCATAAGCAATATCTTGTGTTACTGAATCGCTATCAGTTGAAGTAATAACTAAACCTGAAAGAGAAATCACTTCTCCCTGTTTATATACTCCCTTAGCTTCTTCCTTAACAACAATATTTTCAATGGTTGCATTTGGATTAATTACTTGAATGTCGTATGTATCGCTATGACCTTTAGCAGTTACTTTAAGAGTTTTCTTTCCAGGTGTAGCGGTGCTAACTTCCGTATCATCAGTGTTTGTTACCTTATAGTCTTCTTTGCTAAGTATATCCCAAGTTCCTAAATTATTCTTTCCTTTAACAACTAAACCATCAGTACTAAATGTATCATTTAAATTAAAATCAGTTCTTACATTAGATGCATCAACCTTAATCTCAGAATATGTTAATGAACTTGCAGGTACATCATAAGCTATATCAACGCCATAGAAATACCATCCACCTGCTGTTGTGCCTAAAGTTGCATTTGTTGCACCAACATAGAAATAATATGTTCCAGCTGCAACATCAAATTCATATGAACCGATATTTGTTTTATCAGCGGCTGAAGCTACTTCTCTACTATAATCTGCATTATTAGTTAGAATAAATGAACGTTTTTGTTCAGAAGATGGCATACCATAGAAAGTTAGTTTGCTGGCTTGAGCAACCTTTACAACGATAACACGTCCATTTGAAACAGTACCATCAGCTGAAACATTAACGCTCTCGCCTGCAGCCACTGCAGATCCTTGCATCTTTAATCTTTGACTAAATTCAATTCCATCACAAGTTGCTGTTTTATCCTCAGATTGTATTTTTTTACTTGAATTTGCTGTGACATAAACCTCATTTCCATGTTGATTATAAATATCAACCTTTGTAGAAATATCAGTTTTAGTTGGAGTCACTCCCTTAACAACTGCATTTTCATGAATTGTTTGTTGCTTCTCACGTACAACTATTTCATAAGTTGCAAGCTTATCTCCAATACTTACAACTACATAATATGTACCAGCAGTTTTAATATTTTCTGCTTCTGTTTCATAACTATTGTCAGTATATATTGTTACTATATATTCTTCTTCAGTTGCTACTACTTGAGATCCATCTGAATAGTTTTTAGTTACAGTACCACCAAAGACAAACTCACTACCTGGTAAAAATTCCTTAGTTTGTCCTGAAACACTAATACTCTCTATTTTGTTTTGTTCAGGAGTATTTGTTGATGACTGATTTGGAGTCGTTGTAGTTGATTGACTCGGAGTAGTTGGAACAGGCGTTGGAGTAGGAGTTGGGGTAGTTGCTCCACCACCATTCTCTGTTGGAGTTGGGGTAGGACTTTGGGTAGTTCCACTTCCTGTATTATTATTACATGCGGCTAAGCCTAAGCCGGCTATTCCTAAAATGGCTAAACTGCTTAAAACCTTCAATTTATTTCTTTTCATTTAAATTTCCTCTCTTTTCTCTTTGGCATTCTTTACCTAGTAAACGATTTCATTATAACACATTATGAGAGCGCTTTCAATACTAAATTTAAATTTTTACAAATAAAAAATGAAGCAGTATCTTAAATACCACTTCATTATTAATACTCTCCATTAAATTCTATGAAAATTTAATAGAAATATAACTATTCACTTCTTAAAGCCTCAACAGGATCTTGATGAGATGCCTTTGATGCAGGAAGTGCACCAGAAAGAACGGTTAAAAGAACCGATAAAGCAATCATAATAATTGCTGTTGTAGGGCTTAGAAGCATTATATTAGGAATACCTGATAATGTTTCTACAACTAAATTCATAATACCCTGTAGTAAATAGGTTACAGCAACACCAAATACACCACAAGATAAGCCTGTCATAATTGTTTCAGCATTAAATAGATTATTTACATCTTTCTTACGTCCACCAAGAGATCTAATAACACCAATTTCCTTAACTCTTTCAACAACAGATACATAAGTAATTATTGCAATCATTACACAAGAAACAACTAAAGATAAGCATGTAAAGGCAATTAAAGCAATCGTAACCATATTAAGCATAGAATCAATCATAGAGATAATCAAAGATAAATTATCCGTATATTTAACCTCTTTACGTTCTTTATATGTTAAAACCTTATCACCAACAGTTATATCATTCAAGCCATTCCAAGCATCTAAATACTCAAGTACTTTATCCTTAGCTTTAAAATCAGTTGGATAAATAGAAATATCCGTTGCAAGTGAAGAGCCACCTACGTTATTAATTCCCAAGGTAAAGGCAAGCTTTGACACATCAACTGCATTACCACTCATCATTGATGACAAACTTGAACCACCTGTTGTACCAAGAATTTTAAAGCTAGATTGAGCCTCGCCATCATATTCATAACCTAAATTATAGAATACTCCTTCTTCTAAAGATGGAAGTAAGCTTGGCTCCTGTATATATTTAATTGGAACGGAAATTTCATTATTATGATTCTTCATATAGTTTACAATTTTACTGCTTTTAGAATCTGATAACATACGCTCTGTAAATGCTTTTGTATAATAAAAGCCTGTTTTTAAGCAACCATATGATACATCATCCTTTGGTGTTAAAATACCAACAACCTTAAGCTTATGCATATCACTTCCTGCTACATCCTTAGCATTATAATTATATTGGAAAATACCTTCCTTATATGATGTTTGAATATATGCGTGATCATTATCAATGTAATAAAATTCATGATTTAATAGTTCATCATAAGAGAACTTATCTTTATCAAGATTACTATTATAATTTTCATCATTTGTAGCCTTGTATGCAATATTTAAAAATTCATCTTGTGTATAATAACCAAGCTCTGCAAGTAAAATATCTGTTAAAGTTTTATCATTATCAAGGACAAGCATAACCTCATCATATGATGTAGCAATACTACCATGAATATCATATTGACCCCTAATATAATCCGTATTAGATAATGATTGTCCTACAGGTGATGACATTGAAGAAATAACACTTACAAAATCCTTAAGTGATGTTTTGCTTAAAAGCTCTGTATAGGTAGCTGTTATAGCAGTAACTGATCTTAGATTATCACTTTCATTTTTACTATGAACATTATGAGTTGTATAAATATTATTTGTAATATCTATTCCATAATTGAAATTAATATCCGCTGCATAATCAGATGGCATAGCCTTTAAATAATTAATATAATCCTCAGTTATATCATTTTTAATTTCCGCTTCACTCATTTGAGCATATTTTTTAGCCATATATTCAACCATTGAATTTACATTAACATAACCATTTTCATCAATAAACTGTTTCTTCTCATCATTTGTCATCATACTCATTAAAGAGGAATAATCCAAACTATTTTGAGAAACCTTAATAGGATTACCTGATAGCATGTCATTTTGCATATCTTTAATATAAGTTTTAACACCATTAGACACCGCAAGAACTGCTGAGATACCAATAATACCAATTGAACCTGCTATAATTGTTAAAATCGTTCTTTTCTTTTTAGAAAGTAAATTCTTAAATGATAGTTTAAACGCGGTTCTAAAGCTCATTTTAGCCTTTTCAAGTGCAAAATCAGCATTTTCTGAAGTTGCCTCTTTAGCTTCATCCTCTTCACTATAAGGATTACTATCCTCAACAATTTCACCATCAAGTAATGAAACAATACGAGTTGAATACTTATGAGCAAGTTCAGGATTATGAGTTACCATAATAACTAAGGTATCCTTGCTAATTTCTTTAATAAGCTCCATTATTTGAATTGATGTTTTAGTATCAAGCGCTCCTGTAGGCTCATCAGCTAGTAAAATTTCTGGATTATTAATTAAAGCACGAGCTATCGCAACTCTTTGGCATTGACCACCAGATAGCTGATTAGGCTTTTTATTATAAGAGCCTTTTAAACCAACTCGGTCAAGTGCTTCACGAGCACGTTTTTTTCTTTCTTCCTTCGTAACACCAGCAATTGTAAGTGCAAGTTCAACATTTTCCTCAATTGTTTGATGAGGAATCAAATTATAACTTTGAAAAATAAAACCAACACGGTGATTACGATAAACATCCCAATCATGATCCTTAAATTCCTTAGTTGATTTACCAGCGATAATTAAATCTCCAGATGTATATTTATCAAGACCCCCAATTATATTTAAGGTGGTTGTTTTTCCACAACCAGAGGGACCCAATATCGATACAAATTCATTTTTTCTAAAACAAATATTTAAACCCTTAAGTGCTTCAAATTTAGCTCCCGCTACTTCATAGGTTTTCCTAATATTTTTTAGTTTAAGCATACTACTACCTTCTTTCATTTCTTAACAATTATACCAAATTTTTATAGAATTTAAATTACTTTTTTGAACTTTACATAATTTAACATACTTATTTAACAAATATGAAATATTTTAAGCGCTTACATTTTAAAAAGTATGAAAAAAGCTATAGATTTTCATACCATAGCTTTTCATTTTATATTGTTTTAATTGTACTTATTTTAATAATTCATCTTGGTATTACACATATAATATCTCCCAAGAAAGATATCATATTTATAGTCACTGGTTAATTGTTTTAGGGCTTAATTAAAACATTGTTGAGTTATAGTTTTCACCATATACTAAGAATGCAACAAGTTTATCAAAAAATCTTCTAACAAGTGACTTCTTGTTACTACGTACCATAAATCCACCACCTTCTGCTCCATCGAGCAAGTATGTATTATACTCATCTTGAGCATAAAAGTAAATAGATTTTTTAATGAAAGTGTTTTCAGGTGTTTTTTCATTTTTTACTTCATGTTTTAATTATTAAACTAATTAATTTTGCTTCCAATATTGTTCCGCATAATTGTATATTTTGCTTATCAAATACTTATATGTACCATCAAAAGTTCATTCGAAAACGTTTCCATTTAATAAAACAAAAGAAAAATTAAAAAAAATCGTATTTTCCGCCTCTTTATTATAAGGGATGGTAATTTTAAGTAAGAAATATAAGGAGGATCTATGACATAATTAATTTATTTCATTAAAATTCATATGAGGAGGTATCTATATTGAATAAAGAATTTGATGAAGATGTGTTTTATGATTTAAGATACGATGTTTATTTTAAAGCATTCTTTTTAAATAACAAGATGCTTGCGGGTTTTCTTTCTCTTTTATGGAATACTAAGGTTAATCCTGAAGACATTACCTATGATAATACTGAATCAGTTTTGCCTTTAGGTAAAAAGATTATTTATGATGTTGTGGCTAATGTTACGCTTCATAAAAAAGAGGAAATTAATGTTAATCTTGAGATGCAAAACTTGTATCATAAGTATTTAAATGAAAGAATGGCCTTCTATGCTATGCGTAAGTATAGTGACAAATTAAAAAGGGCTAATGAGTTTGGTAATATTTGTATTGAGTCTATTTGGTTTTTAGGCTTTAATGACTCTAAATTCCATGATAACAATACTGAAAAATGGTTATCTGAATATAAACTCACTAATGAGGATGGTAATGTTCTAACTGATAAATTTAGAATCGACCAAATTTTCTTGAAAAACAAGGATAAGTGTCCTATAATTGAGTTACAGGAATTCTTTAAGTTATGTACTTCTTTAGATAAGCATAACTTACCAGAATTTAGTACTGAATATGCAAAGGAGGCTAAAGAAATGTTACTCAAGATGAACAATGATAAAGCCCTTAGAGCTGAATCATTTTCTCATGAAATGTTTTTAAGGGACCAAAAAGCTCAATTTAAAACTGCTAGGGAGGAAGGACTTGAAGAAGGCTTAGTTAAGGGAAAGGCTGAAGGAAAGGCTGAGGGAAAAGCCGAAGGGATTCAGGAAAACAAGAAAGAAATAGCTAAAACTTTATATTCATTAGGTCAAACTAAGGAATTTATAGCTAAAGCTACGGGGCTTTCTTTAGATGAGCTTGATAATATATTAAAATAAATAATTTAATGAAAATAAAACGATAGTATTAATTTGCTATCGTTTTGTTAAAAAGATTTAATTGTAAAATTAATTTTTTTCTTTATGTTCTTTATATTGAAGCTTAATAAAAGCAATTAAAGCTGCACATCCATTTAATCCATTAAGGAATCCAGAAATAAATAATCCGGCACCTTGAATCATAAAGCATACTGCCCACATAAATGATGATATAGAAAATGATAGCTTAAGCCATTTAACACTAATGCCATCAATCATTACTGCAACAGAATATTCAAAATTTGCGATTATTGGTAAGAAACTATACCAGTGGATTTCATCCATACCCTTCCATGGTGTAAAGGTATTTTTCCCAAATAAAGCACAATATCCGCCAAAAATGACTCCAATAGCTATCAAGATTAGATTAACAATTTTAGTATTTTTATTAAAATATACTAAAATATTTCTAGTAATGGAAATTATTTCTTGGATTATACTTGAAAATGCGTTAGAAATAAATTCGCCAATGCCTAATAAAATATGTCCTAAAACCTGTACTAATAAAATCTTTTTTTTACTTTGAAGACAAGCTGAAAAAATGAAAATAATGATTGCAAGCGATGAAAAAATTGTAGACATCCATCCCCAAAAACTAGTTGGGAAAACTTGATCAATAAATTCTAAAATCATAAAATCCTCCTTAGTTGATTTAATTTTAGCATAAAGAATAAAATAAAAAAAGGCGTTATCCACACCTTTTCAATAAAAGTACAAAAAACAAAAAAGAGTTTTTATACCATAGTCTGAGAATTTATTCGGTTCTCTGGTAGAAACGTAATCACCATATTTGATTACTTATATGTTATTAGAACTACGGCGACAATTATATCACAAAAAAAATATTTGTCAACAACTTTTTTATTTTTTTATTATTCTCAAAATGAGCATATAAAAATTATGTAATGTGTCTTTAAAACAAAGCTTTTATAATGTATAATTATACTATAGAGTGTATTTTGTAAAAGATAACTGGAAATAATAAACAAAAAACTTGACAACTATTAATTATTTTGTATAATATAATTGCATTTAGTTAATGCGCACAAATTTAATATTATAGTGTAAAAGGCAAAGCAGTAGAAATGCTGTGACGCAAAGCTATAGGGTCTTTAAATGAGATAGCCAGTTGTCAATAAAAGTAAGTAAACTATTATTGGCAACTTTTTTTATGCTAGGAGGTGAAAAGATGCCCCAAAAGAACATATATGTTAAAGATATTTATGGTCCTAAAAAGAAGAAAAAGAAAAGACTTATAATCTCGCTATGCTTCACTGGTATCTTAGTCACTTTGATTGTTATTTTGGCATATTTTGGTCAAAATGTTGGATCATTTTCAATTAAGCTTGGCGATGATTTAACATCAAGGCAAATTTTCATTTCTGAAAAAGAAGATTTTTCTTGGTATGATTCAAGACTCGAGGCTGCGTCTGTTAAAGAAGCTAATGTCATTATGTACCCCTTTATTAAAGCAAAAGAATGTAGAAATACTGATGGATCTAGAATTTGGGAAAACAATTCTTATGTTTCATATACCTTTTATTTGAAAAATATGGGGCGTGAAATAGTTAATGTTATGCAACAATGCTCAATTACAGGTAAGAATGATGGTCTTGAATTAGTAACTTGGCTTGAATATTTTGAGGATGATAATGAAGGAATAGTTTATCAAGGCGGAAATGTACCGGATAAAGCATCTGATCCCTTTTTTGAAAGATATCCTGATCCCAAATTATATGATCTTGAAAATAACATTGCCTATGAGAATAAATTTTATGACTTGCATCCTGGGGATGTTAAAAAGTTTACTTTAATTACTTGGGTTGATTCCCAAGACCCTGACTTAAGCGAAGAAATCCTTGGTGGTACAATTAGATTTGAGATTTATTTCTCATTATTCAGAAGGTGATAATATGAGACGAAAAATTATTGTATTATCATTATCTATTATTTTGCTAATTGGCACAGCTGTAACGGCGACATATGCAGCATATCTTAAAGGTCTTACAGCTTCAGTTGGTAACCTTGAAATGAGTCTTTATAAAGATAATTATTCTTTAGTTTCTATCGATGGAGTAAATTTTAGTGAGAATCTTGGTAAGGATGAAATTTATAAAGCAGTTGTAGCTTCTTCAAAGGGATATACAGTTGGTGCTGATGGTAATTTCTATGATGGAATGAAATTGGTTGAAACATCTGATGATTTTGTTAAAACTGAACTCAAAAAGATAAGCTTAAGCCCAATAACATCCTCAGATGGAATTATCTTTGAGAGGGTAAGCTATAGTGGAATTAATCAAAGTGTAGATGTTGCCAGCGGTGCTTATATAAGCTTTGACTTATATTTTAAAGCTAATGTTGATACACCATTTGATTTATGCTTTAATACCGAGGCTAATAATTATGATGCATCTAAGCAAGTTCTTAATATATCATCTGATTATTTAGAACTTAATTCTAATCAAGCATTTAGCTTGAAAAGTGGATTTGAAGCATATGATGAATTAGGCAATATAACTTATTATAAGAAAGATACTAAAGGCTTTAAAATTCGTCCTAGTGACGCAATGAGATTTTCGACTATTGTAGAAGATAAAGCCAAAATATATGAGCCTTCAATTGGCATTGGCTCTTATGCAACATCACTAGATAGTGAATTGTATAATGATTCATATAAGTCCATAGCTTCTAGATTTGATAGTAATAAGAATGCATCTTATACTTATAGTGTAAATCAAGGAGCGAGTTTTAGTCCAATAAATTATGATGCATGTCCTTCAAGTTATCAAAGCTTTGACTTGCTTGACTCATTACAAATTGTATCATTTAAACAAAAGGACGAAATAAAAAAAGTCAAATTTAATTTTTGGCTTGAAGGCTGGGATGCAGATTGCTTCGAAGGTATCCAAGGAACAAATATAAATATTTCATTATCATTTAGAGGTATGCAAAGTATTGATTCTTATAGAATTAATTACCATGATGGTGATAATGTTACAAGTGTTGATTATCTTAGTAGTGCCCTTTTAAATACAGTACCATATAATATACCTTATAAAAAAGGTAAAAAGTTTATGGGGTGGTATTTAGAAGAATCGTTTGACACCTTATTTGATCAAAGTGTATTAAGTACTGATCAAGTAGGAGACGTGTATGCCAAATGGCAATAATAAAATAGTTAAAAAATAAAGGAGATTTAGATAATATGAAAAAATCTTTAAGAAGAAAATTAATTATGTCTGCTGTAGCAGTAGGAGTTGCGGCGGTAGGAACTACTGCATCAACATATGCTTGGTTTGTATCTAATACAGATGTTTCAAGCTCAGTAAGTGGAGCTGTTGAAGATGCAACATCTTCATTATATATTTCTGAGGATGGAAAAAACTTTGGAACACAAAAGATTGATTTAGGTTCAAAGACATCAAAGCTTGCACCACTTCAATTAACAAATGATGGTGCAACTGGAGCATATACATTAAAGGATTTAGAAGGTAATAATGCAAATACTGAAAATTATATTACATTTGATTTATATTTTTCGGTTCAACTTCAAGGAAATGCATCTAAAAAGGTAGTAATTAAAACAACTGCAGAAGATAAGGGTGAACAAACGCATGTTGCCCAAACAAATGTAGCTTCTGCTGATGGTTATACGGCTATTAATCAAGGTGATTCATTATGGGAAAATGTTATTAAGGCAATGAATGTTCAGGTTGATATAAAAAATGCTACTTCTGTTGCTGAATTAGATGCTGCACAAGCAACGTCATATTATTATGCTTTGAATGATACTAAAGGTACTTATAATGGCTTAGCATATTTTAATGCAGTTACAGGTGAAACACATACTCCAGCTAATGTTAAAGAAATTACAAATTATCTAACTGAAACAGAAATTTCACAAACCACTAAGAAGGCTGAAAATACAACAGGTGTTGATTTTATTCCAGAAATTACACAATCAGGATATTATAAGGCTTCTTTCACAATTTGGATGGATGGATGGGATGATGCTGCTTTTGATGCTGTTGCCTCTCATGCATTTGAATTAGGATTTACATTTGCATTAGCAGATAAGACGGTAGCTGCTTAGTATAGGAGTAATAAATAATGAAAAAGAGTTTAAAAAGAAAGCTAATAATGTCATCTATAGCAGTTGCTACTGCTATTGTTGGAACCACTGCATCGACATATGCATGGTTTGTTAGTAATACGGATGTAACATCATCTGTGACTGGAAATGTTGCAAGTTCAGATTCATCACTTTACATATCAAAGGATTCATCTTCATTTAGTACAAAAGGAATTGAATTTGATTTTAGTGATAGTAAAATTGCTCCACTTCAAGCAATTACAAAAACAGGCTCTACTGGTTTTAATTTTAAGCATTTAAATAATGAGACGACAGTAACTGAAAAAGAATATATTAAGTATTCAATCTATTTTTCTGTTCAAAATGTTTCAGCAGCTGTTCCTAAAACGATTACAATGAGTATGAAGGCTGATGATAAAGATTATTCTAAAAAAGAAGCACAACATGTTGCACAGGCAAATGTTACTCCAAATGGTAATTATAAAGAAATTCAAACTGGTAAAAAATATTGGGAAAATGTTTTAAAAACACTTAATATGAATATCAGCTATGTTACTGATGCAGATGCTACCAATTTAGATACTAAGGATAATTCAACACTTATAGGAAATTATCAAATTAACTCAACTGCTAGTCAATATGATGGATTAGCATATTATAAAAATGTAAACGGATTAGATACCTTAGAAAAAGGTGCCGATGTCCTTGAAGTTTCTGATACAATAAGCTCTAATAATATTGATAATGTAGATGGTAATAATCTTGGTCAGGCTGACGGAAAAATTAATTTAATTGCTAATATTACGGCTGCTGGTTATTATAAAGTAGATTTTACTATTTGGTTAGATGGATGGGATGATGCTGCTTTTGATGCTGTTGCT
>ENA-OOQO01000806-OOQO01000806.1-human-gut-metagenome-genome-assembly--contig:-NODE-806-length-17495-cov-2.534977_pt1 | contig 17495 bp, 19 predicted proteins | sample MGYA00241088_ERZ501162 | MGnify/ENA primary metagenome ERZ501162 (study PRJEB25962, sample SAMEA2042497) | human gut metagenome | biome: human gut; feature: human-associated habitat; material: faeces... | reverse complement strand
TTTGCCAAGATGCAGAGCATTATGCAGGTATTCCGGGGCGACATCAAGGAGTTCGGTGGCAAGAAAGTCGTCAAGCTGCTAGATTATGCACCCGGTCTGGATGGTCTGCCCAAGTCCGATGTGCTCAAGTTCCTGCTGGAAGATAACTGCTCCATCGTGGTACGCCCCTCCGGTACCGAGCCGAAGCTGAAGACCTATATCTCCGTCAGTGCGGAAAATAAGGAAGCTGCTGAAAAGGTAGAGGCAGAGATTTGCAAGAGTGCAGAAGAGTACCTGAAGTAATAGAAAAGCTATAGATGGTTGTATAGGAGAAAAATATGAATGTTATTTTGCTTTCTGGCGGTTCCGGTAAGCGTCTCTGGCCTCTTTCGAATGACGTGCGCAGCAAGCAGCTTATCAAGCTGTTTAAGAATAATGATGAGTACGAGTCCATGGTGCAGCGTGTTTATCGCCAGATCACCACGGTAGATGCAGATGCCAAGATTACCATTGCAACCAGCAAATCGCAGGCAAGTGCTATCAAGAATCAGCTGGGCGAAAAGGCATCTATCTGTGTAGAGCCTTGCCGCCGTGATACCTTCCCGGCCATCGCTCTGGCTGCTGCCTATCTGCACGACGAACTGGGTGTGGCAGAAAATGAAGCTGTTGTTGTCTGCCCGGTCGACCCCTATGTGGATAACACTTATTACGAAGCCGTTAAAAACCTGCAGGAACTGGCAGAGCAGGGTAGAGCAAATCTGACCCTGATGGGCATTGAACCAACTTATCCCAGCGAAAAGTATGGTTACATTATTCCTGAAAACGGCGAAAACGTCAGCAAGGTCAAGGAGTTCAAGGAAAAGCCGGATGTGGAAACTGCCAAGAAGTATCTGGCACAGAGCGCACTGTGGAATGCAGGCATCTTTGCATTCAAACTTGGCTATCTGCTGGACAAGGCACACAGCATGATTGACTTCGAGGACTACCGTGACCTGTTCAACAAGTATGAAATTCTGACAAAAATCAGCTTTGACTATGCTGTGGTCGAGAAAGAGTCCAGCATTCAGGCTCTGCGTTATAGCGGAGACTGGAAGGACGTTGGTACATGGAATATGATGGCTGAGGTCATGGCAGACAAGACCAAGGGCAAGGCTGTTCTGGATGAAACCTGCGACAATACCAATGTGGTGAATGAACTGAATATCCCGATTCTTTGCATGGGCTGCAAGGACATGATTATTGCGGCCAGCGGTGATGGCATTTTGATTGCTGACAAAGAGCGCAGCGGTTACATGAAGCCCTATGTAGAAAAAATCGAGACCGAGGCAATGTATGCTGAGAAGTCTTGGGGTAGTTATACGGTCATCGATGTGCAGCCCGGCTCTATGACAGTTAAGATTTCCATGAGAGCGGGTGAGCACATGACTTACCACATGCATAACTACCGTGAGGAGGTCTGGACTGTCGTTTCTGGTAAGGGCAAGGCAGTCGTAGACGGCATGGAGCAGGTGCTGCGTACCGGTGATGTAATCACCATTGCGGCAGGCTGCAAGCACACGGTTGAGGCTATCACTGCATTGGACATGATCGAAGTTCAGCTTGGTGATGAAATTAGCGTTGCTGATAAGATCAAATTCCCCATGGTGTAAGAACGAAGGGGTGATGGTTATGGAAATCATGAAATTGATTCCGACTGGAAAGGACTATCTGTGGGGTGGCACCCGACTCCGGGAAGAATACGGAAAGCAAATCGATTTGACCCCGTTGGCGGAGACATGGGAATGCTCTGTACATCCGGATGGTCCCAGTTATGTGGCGAATGGAATCTATAAGGGACAAACGTTGGCAGAGGTGTTGAGTGCTCACCCGGAATATCTTGGCACAAAGGTGGAAAACGGAGAACTGCCTGTATTGGTGAAATTTATCGATGCCAAGAAGGATCTGTCTGTTCAGGTTCATCCCGATGATGCATATGCACGAGAGCACGAAGGTGACAACGGTAAGACCGAGATGTGGTACGTTGTGGACGCTGACGAAGGTGCACACTTGATTTATGGCTTTCAACACAAGGTGACCGAGGAAATTCTTCGGAAAGCTGTTGAAACTGGAACATTGGATAAGCACCTGCAAAAAGTTGAAGTTCACAAGGGCGATACTTATTTTGTCCCGGCGGGGACTGTACACGGCATTGGAAAAGGTATTCTGGTGGCTGAAATCCAGGAAAGCTCTAATGTGACCTACCGTGTCTATGACTATGACCGTGTGGATAAGAACGGAAAAAAGCGTGAACTGCACTTTGATAAAGCTATTCAGGTTATGGATATGAATGTTGAGCCGGATGTGAGCCAGAAACCGAGAATTGTGAAATACTATTCTGGCTGTTCTCGTGAGCTGCTCTGCCGCTGCAAATATTTTGAAACGGAACGGATTCAAGTCACAAAGGGCTTTGCCTTTTCTGTAATGGATACCTCTTTTCAGGTGCTAATGTGCCTAAATGGATACGGTGAAGTACAGACAATGGATGCAGAGCAGAAGCCGATGCGATTCAGCAAGGGCGAAACACTGTTTTTACCAGCTGGGCTGGGCAGATGTTTAGTCGTTGGAGATGCAGAATTGATTAAAGTTCGGTGCTAAATCAGTCGGTGGTGAGGATGATTAAATGGCAAGAATGAAATTTATGAATACAGAGATTGATAATCTGACAATGCAGGAAACATTGCAGGCTATTGATCGACTGATTCAAGAGGATAAAAGTGCTTATGTGGTTACTCCTAATGTGGATCACATTGTGCAACTTGAAACAAATAAAGAACTGCAGGCAGTTTACAAGAATGCGTCCTTAATTCTGACAGATGGTAAGCCACTGCTGTGGATTGCCAATTGGTATGGTACGCCAATTAAAGAGAAGATATCTGGATCGGATTTGTTTCCACTCTTGTGTGATATGGCTGCGAAAAAAGGATATAAGATGTTCTTTTTAGGTGCTGCTGAAGGCGTAGCGGCCAAAGCAGCCGAAAATCTTATGAATAGATTTAAGGGCTTGCAGGTTGTCGGTACATATTCTCCGCCAATCGGTTTTGAAAAGAACCCTGTGGAAATGGATAAAATTAAATCCATGATAAAAGAGGCTAATCCGCACATTTTGATTGTTGGATTAGGATGTCCGAAACAGGAAAAGTTTATGTACCATCATTGTAAAGAACTTGGAGTACCGATTTCCTTTGGATTAGGTGCCAGTTTTGACTTTGAAGCAGGAAATATTAAGAGAGCACCACGCTGGATGGCTAATCATGGCCTGGAGTGGTTTTTTAGAATCACGCAAGATCCGAAGCGTATGGCAAAGCGCTACTTGGTGGATGATCGAAAGATTCTCGGTTTAGCGATTAAGTATAGAAAATAATGTAATAGATTGGAGCGAGTCATGGAAACACTACAGAATCAAAATGTTTTATTGTTTACAAGAACAATGGGACTTGGCGGAACTGAAAATGTAGTATTACAGCTTTGCGAAATATTAAATCCAGTAGTGAATAAAGTTGTGGTTTGCTCATGTGGTGGAGTAAATGAAAAGCGCTTACAAACTATGGGGATTAAACACTACACGATACCGGATATAGAGAAAAAAGACTTAAAAACATTTTTTTCAACACTGAGCCAAGTAAAAAAAATTGTAGAAAAAGAAGAAATTACAATTATTCATGTGCATCATAGAATGGCGGCATTCTACACTGTATTGATAAAAATGCAGAATAGGTGTTTGAAATTTTTTGCCACTGCTCATAATACATTTACTGACAAGATTGGACTTACAAGATTTTCATATAAAAATGCATATATCATAGCATGTGGAAAAGAAGTAAAGTCAAATTTAGTCAACTATTATCATCTTCCAGAAGACAAGGTTGTTGTAATTCATAATGCCATTAAGTCATATAAAGAATCCATAAAACCGGATTCTTGTTTGGAAAGGCTAAAAAAAAGTGGTTACATTATAGTCGGAAATATAGGACGTCTTTCTAAACAAAAAGGAATGGAATATTTTATTGATTCATATGATGAGGTGCATGCATCAATAGATAAAGTGAAGTATGTTATTGTTGGACAAGGTGAGGATGAAGTATTTCTGAAACAAAGAGTTGAAAAAGCATCTAATCAAGATAATATTATTTTCTTGGGATATCGCTCTGATATTCAAAATATTATGGCGCAGATGGATTATATTGTGCTGAGTTCTTTATGGGAGGGATTTCCTTTGACACCGATTGAAGCGTTTTCAGTTCATAAACCTGTAATTGGAACAGCTGTAGATGGTACAAAAGAAATCATTGATAATGGTAAGAACGGATTTTTGATTGCTCCTCGTAATTCACAGGAAATTGCAGAAAAAGTAATAGAGCTGGCTCAGAACGAAAATAGACGAATGAAAATGGGAGAGTATGCTTACGTAACGTACAAAGAGGAGTTTGATTTCAGTGTGTTTCAAACTAACATTTTGAACTTTTATGAACAGCGACTAAACTAAAGTAAGTGAGGACAATGATGAGGGTAATTTATCTTATAAATTATATTAGAACCATTCTGGTAGTGTTAATTTGTCTAATTCTGAAAATTGAAGGAATTGTAAAAGAGGATTTGAAGCGAAACCTTTGGTATATAGGTTCTGAAAATGCTAATTTAAGCAGTCTAAACAAGAATTTATTAAAAAATAAGTGCTTCAGAAATATTGTATGTTATAGAATTCATGAAAAAAATAAAGTGTTGTCGGTTGTGTTTCGAATTCTATATCCGATTAAGCAAGATTTGGAAATATATGGACAAATCGGGGGGGCTCACGATTTATCATGGACATGGAACTGTTGTGAACTTATATAAAGCAGGAACAAATTTGTCAGTTTATCAAGGGGTTACTATTGGAAATAAAGGTAATGGCCCGAGAAGTGAGATCACTCCTACATTTGGAGATAATGTTTCAATTTGCGCGAATGCTACTGTTATCGGTGGAATTAGAATTGGAAATAATGTTGTCATTGGTGCGGGAAGTGTTATCACCAAAGATATTCCGGACAATTGCATTGCCTATGGAAATCCAGCAGTAGTAAAGAAAAGATGATAGTGGAGATTCAAATGAAAAAGGTACTGTGTGTGGCGAATTTTTTGTTTGGAAGTGCAAGTGGAGCACAGAGCTTGGCCAGAACGCATGTTAAGGCTTTATATCAAGCGTTCGGTAAAGAAAATGTGATAGTTTTTGCGCTGGTTGGAACAGAAAATGTCGAAGAACAAAAAGATATTCATGTAAAAAAAATTGAGAATAGATTACCTGCAAGACTTATAAATCTATTAAAAGGTAATACTGGAAAAATAAATTCAAAAATTATTTCTGAAATTATAGACACAGTCAATGAAGAAAGCATTGAGCTGATTTTTTTTGATGATTCGATTTATGGAAATGCGATTAAGATAATAAAGAAATATTGTCCAAAGGTTAAGATTGTGGCATTTTATCACGATGTAAAAAGATATCTTGCAATTGAGTGGGCAAAAAAAAATCCGAAATCTATACCTGTTCAATTGTCTCTGATTACAAATGAGAGAAAAACTGCTAAGTATGCAGATGTCAATATTGTATTAAACGAACGGGAAGAAAAGCTCTTTCAAAAATATTATCATAAATCTCCAGAAATGTTGTTGCCCATTATTTTGCCAACACCAAAACTGAGCAGTAGAGTTGATTCAGATAAATGTAATATTCTGTTTGTGGGGGGATACTATTATCCTAATGTAAACGGATTCAGATGGTTTATTAAAAATGTGACTCCGCTTATTAAGATCAATTATGAAGTTACATTGGTTGGAAACCAGATGGACTTATTGAAGGATGAATTTAGTGACAATAGTAATGTGAAGGTTCTTGGTCGAGTAGAAGATTTGTCGACTTACTATGAAAATGCAGATGTTGTTATAGGCCCTATTTTTGAGGGGGCTGGAATGAAAGTGAAAACAGCGGAAGCTCTCTCCTATGGAAAAAAATTTATAGGAACGGATGAAAGCTTGATGGGCTATAAAGAACTAGCCGGTGACTTATTAGGAAAAAGCATTATTATTTGTAACAGTGAAGTAGAATTTGCAAAAGCAATAAATGAACATGAATTTGGAAATGGCTTTTCTTTGGATAACTATGAATTCTTTTTAAAAAATTATTCTATTGAAGCGGCTGCTTGTAAATTGAAAACACTTTAAGTGTAAAATGATGGAGGACTGTAAGATGGAGGAGAGGTATAAGGTTAGTGTTATTATACCAATATACAATGTCCAAGAGTATTTGGACGAGTGTATCAATAGTATAGTCAAACAAACATATCAGAACTTAGAGATTATACTGGTTGATGATGGTTCTCCTGATTCCTCACCAATGATATGCAATGAATGGGAAAAACAAGATGATAGAATAGTTGTTATTCATAAGGAGAATGGTGGATTATCAGATGCAAGAAATGCAGGATTAATCAAGGCATCAGGCGAATATGTGCTGTATGTTGATAGTGATGATTATTTAGAAATTGATACTATTGAATGGATGATTTCCTGTGCAATTTCTAATAATGCAGAAATTGTTGCGTGCACCTATAAACGGACTAACAATGAAAATATAACAACACTTTTGAGTGACAATCTCATTATGGGGTCAGGAATCGAAATGCTGGAATTTGCATTTGAACAAGAGGTATGGTTTGCATGGGGAAAGCTAATTAAAACCGAAATTGCAAAAAAATGTCCTTTTACAAAAGGTTTAATTTATGAAGATGTAGAAAACACACCCAAAATATTTTTATTGGCAAACAAAGTCGTTTTTTCATTAGATGGTAGATATAACTATAGAGTACGCAATGACAGTATCATGGGCGAAAATAAGACAATTCCAAAAGCAGATATTGCAAAAGTAATAGACATGGACTGCGAATTTATATCTAATGCAAGCATTTCTAATCTGGATAAAGAAAAAATGTTTCAATACTTGTTCAAACAGCTTGCTTATAACTATAATTTAGCGACTAAGGCAAAAATTAAAACCGCAGTTGTTGTTTGCGAATCAATTGAAGCGGTGTTTCGGAAGAACAATATCTTGTGGAAAAAATCAGGTTGCATCTCATATTCACGAAAACTGGCATATTGGTTATTGAGTGAGCATCCTGGTATTTATAAAATTTGGTATAGGTTATACAGCACTAGGAGACAGAAGGATAATGAGTAGAGACCACGGAATGAAAATAACGATAAGTACACTTGCACTAATTGCTTTATGGATTGTAATTATTCCAATATATTCATTTGGATACCAGACGGCATTAAGAATGCGTTTTTTTTGCTCGATTTTGTGTATGATTTATATATTAGGCCATACAAATGTGAATCTTTTGAAAAAAACCTGGTTTATATGGATTTATGCTGGTATTACGTTGATTTCTTCTGTTCATAATTATGGAGTATGGAGTATTTCAGCAATTATGAATGATGTTTTGCATCCGTTTAGTGTTCTTTCTATTTTTCTGATTCCATTAATTGTGACGGAGAATAGTGGAATAAATAAGGTTGCAAAAGTTTTTTTGAAGTGTTCGTATGTGTATCTTATTCCAACAATAATAAGTGTTGTTTTAACAGGAAGAGTAGATTCTGGTGGTGACGAGCCTTATTTTGTAGGAAATAAGTTTTTACTAACCTACTACTTTTTTGTGATGTTTTGCTCTTGGGGGATTCTCCATATTGATGAAATACAGAATTTTGTAAGAACTAAAATTAAGGTGTTTGTGTTTTGTTTAATGGGGATGATGTTTAGTGCGTATTTATATTGCACAACTGGTGTAGTTTGTTATTTGACAGTGTTAATCTTAATGCTCATATCCCCAATACGCAAGATACTGGAAAAACCGCTAAGTATAACGATAGCAATCATTTTATCGGGAGTATTGCCACTAAGCATGGGAGCTATTCTTGCTATACCAAAAGTTAATGCTATATTGGTGTCAATCAATGAAACAGCGACAATGAATGCTCGTGTCCGAATTTATGAGATACTAATGAATATTATAACAAATAAATATTGGCTTGGATATGGCTACAATACATTAATAGTGAAAGAACGCTTGTATAGCAATGCACAAAACGGATTGTTGCATATTATAGTACAATTCGGTGTACTTGGTGCGGTGGCCTTGATATTCATGTGTTTTATGGCGACAAGGAATCGAAAAAAAAAGAATAAAGAAATAGTAGAATGGTGTGAATTTTGGCTGTTTGCATTGATAGTTGCAGGCATTATTGAAATAACATTTGGTGTCTTTTTTTACGTTTTTTTAGCACTTATTATTTGTGCGGAAAATGATAAAGAAAAGAGGCGATAAAAATGTTGTATGGTGAAAGTATTTCAATAATTATGCCGGCATACAATGCTGAAAAGACAATTACAAGAGCAATTGAATCCATTCAAAGACAAACATATAGGAATTGGCAGCTTATTATAGTAAATGATGGATCAAACGATACTACACAAGAAATTATAGAAAAGAAGTGCAGAGAAGACGATAGAATAGAGGGCTATCTGATTGAAAATTCTGGCCCAGCGTGTGCTAGAAACTATGCAATGGAACATGCAAAGGGAAAATGGATTGCTTTCTGTGATGCAGACGATTGGTTCGTTTCAGATGCGTTGGATACAATGATAACAGCAGTACGCGGCAATTTAAGTCAGTTAGGCGTATGTTATTATACAACAGATTTTGATAGTGATAATGTGTTGTGCTGGAACAAGAAAAAAGCTGTTAACCAGTTCCTGACAAACCCGAAAATTGCTGGATATTTATGGAATAAACTGTTTTTGCGAGAGTTAATTGAAAAGGATAAAATCAGATTTGAAAAGGGCATATTTATTTGTGAGGACCTTTTATTTGTAATTCAATATGCTATTGAGATTAAAAGCTGCACGGTGGTTCCCAAGAAGCTATATAATTATGATGTTCAGCCTGATGGGCTGACGAGTTCTGCTTTCTCAATAAAAAAAGTCACACAACTTGATGCACTTGAAAAAATCATATGTGTGCTATTAGGTGATAATGATAAAGAAAACCTGGCGGTTGTGGAAAAATTACTTGTGGAAAAAACGATTTTTACACGTCGCGATGCAACAAAGGCAATAAGAAAAGGTACATTGAAAAAAGGATCGTTTGAAGATAGATATATTAAGAAGAAGACAAAAAATATATGCAGAAAATATGCTAAAAAGTATATATTACAGTCTAAATTATCTACGAAATTCAAAGGAATGATGTTGTTGTATTGCCTTGTATAACAATGAACAAGGAAAGAGAGTGTGGTTGTGTGAAAAAAATAGGAATATTGACATTTCATAAATCTATTAATTATGGGTCAGTGCTGCAGGCTTTTGCCTTAAGTGATTTACTGAGAAAAAGAGGCTACGATGCTGAAATTATAGATTACGAGCCGGCATCATATACTGCACAGTATCGGATATTTGAAGAAAATACGACTATTCACAATGTTGCAGCCAATATTCGCAGACTGTCAGTATTTGATATTTTATGGAAGCAGAAAAGAGGATTTGAGAAATTTCGGGAGAAATATCTCCCATTGAGTGCATGTAAGTTTACAGCGGCTTCGTCTCCACGAGAATTTTCCCAATATTATGATGCTGTAATATGCGGTAGTGATCAAATTTGGAATGTAACAGCCAAGGACTGTGATTCAATTTTCTTTTTGCCAGGAAAACAATTCTATAAAAAAATTGCATATGCTGCAAGTGTGAATACTGCGACATATAACGAGAATGTATGTGATGATCAACTCCGTAAAAACATACTTGATTTTGATTACATATCAATCCGTGAACACAGTGGAGCAGAAAAGGTTTTACGCTTCCTGAATACAGATAAGCAAATTAAAGTGCAGCCGGATCCTAGTTTGCTTCAAACGAAAGGAGCATTTGCTGCGCTTGCATCTAAGCGTATTGTAAAAGAGCCATATATTTTTATGTACTGTGCAAATTATCAGGAGTCTACAATTCGAGCAGCGCAAAAGGTGTCAAGACTGTTAAACAAGCCGGTCTATACGGTTCTTGTGTGCAGATCGGCAACGCAGATCGCAAAATTAAAGAAATCAGATATTAGAATTATCCGGGATAAAAATCGCCCGGAAGATTTTTTGAGTTTTATTATGAATTCAGATCTTGTTCTTTCAGATTCTTTCCATGGGACGGCTTTTTCTATAATTTTTGAGAAAAAATTCTTTTCTGTTAATGATTTCATTAACGGAAAATATGTGGATGATGAACGCATTTGTAACATATTAGGTGAACTTGGAATTCCTGAAAGATATATTAAAGAGGAAGACATACAAAATCTTGATTTTCAGAAAGAAATTGATTATACAGCTGTAACTGGTAAAAGACTGGAACTTGCAGAAAATGCGATAAAGGATATAACGAAAGCGATTGAAGACTAATCGTTTGGGAGACTAGAGAGAATGGAAATGAACCGAAGCAGAAATGCTACACGCAACATAATATTTGGAGTTATTTTAAAAATATATCAACTTGTGCTGCCGTTTGCCATGCGCACAATTATTATGTATGAATTAGGGGTAAAATATCTTGGACTGAATAGTCTATTTACTTCGATTCTTCAGGTATTAAATTTGGCAGAGTTAGGCGTAGGAAGTGCAATGGTATTTTCCATGTATAAGCCTATTGCACAAGAAGACTCGAAAACGATTTGCGCGTTAATGAGGCTGTATAAGATTTATTATCGAGCAATCGGATTGGTTGTGTTTGCCGCAGGCATGTTGTTGCTTCCATTTATTCCGAAACTAATTGCTGGCGATGTTCCAGATGGCATTAATATTTATGTACTGTATCTGTTGAACTTAATGGCAACAGTATTCACCTATTGGCTGTTTGCGTACAAGAATAGTATCCTTCAGGCTCATCAGCGTCAGGATGTTGTCAGTAAAGTGACGATTATTACGGATACATGCAAGTATATTTTACAAATCGGGATGCTTTTCGCGTTTCATAATTATTATTACTATGTGTGCGTGTTGTTGCTGTCACAGATATTCAATAATATATTGACTGCAATTGTGTCAAATAAGCTGTATCCACAGTATCAAGCAGAAGGAAAACTTTCAAAGGAAAGCGTAAAAGAAATCAATCAGAAAATCAAGGATTTATTTACATCGAAATTGGGATTCACTATTGTAAGTTCGGCAGATACAGTGGTCATTTCGGCTTTCCTGGGTTTGGAAGCACTTGCAATTTACCAAAATTACTATTATATCATCAATGCGGTCATGGGCTTTGTTGCAATTATTTATTCGTCTATTACTGCAGGTGTTGGAAATAGCATGATTGTGCATGATATTGAAAAGAATTATCACGATTATCGGATTTTCACTTTTTTGGCGTGTTGGATTACAGCATTTTGTGTGAGCTGTTTCGCTGGACTGTTTCAACCTTTTATGAAACTTTGGATGGGAAAAAATTTATTATTACCGTATCCATTGGTAATTCTCTTATGTGTCTACTTTTGGGTGTATGAATATATTATGATGGCCAGTGTATATAAGGATGCAGGAGGCATTTGGCATGAGGATAGATTTAGGCCACTTCTTTCTGGTATAGCCAATTTGGGCTTAAATTTATTGACAGTGAAATTTCTTGGACTTTATGGAATTGTTCTTTCAACAATTGTCAGCATGGTTATTATTAGTGCTCCGTGGATTACATCGAATATTTTTAAATTGATTTTTAAGAGAAGTGCTAAAGATTATGTTGTAAGACTTAGCTACTATTTGCTAATGGCAGTAATAACAACACTGATTACCAATTTGGTAATTGGGCTTATTCCAGGAGAAGGATGGATAAGATTTATTGTAAAAGCTGCAGTGTGTGTGTTGGTATCAAATGTTGTGATTATTTTAATGTCACTTAAGGTACCGGAATTTTCGGATGCGATTTCTTTGATTGGAAGAATGTTCCATATTGAGAAATTTGTTCAAAGAATTCAGCAGAAATAAGGATGCAGAAAATGATAGAATTATTTGCGGAAAAGAAAGATTGCTGTGGATGTGGAGCGTGTGTGAATATATGCCCTAAGACAGCAATCCATATGGAAAAAGATGAATACGGATTTGTATATCCTAGAATTGATGTAGAAAAATGTGTCGAGTGCGGTGCATGTAAAAAGGTGTGTGCATTTCAAAATGAACCAACCAAAAGACAGCCACAGAGAGTATATGCGATTGCAAGTAAGAATAATAGTCTTGTAAATAAATCCGCATCGGGTGGTTTGTTTGCAACAATGGCGATGTATGTGTTGGAACAAGGCGGTTGTGTATATGGAGCTGTTATGCAGCATGAAGGACATGAACTGCATGTTCGCCATGTTTGCTGTGAAACGAGAGAGGAACTCTATCGTTTGCAAGGCTCAAAGTATGTACAAAGTTCTTTAGGAGATATTTTTAAAGATGTCCAGAAGAAATTAAAGAATGATATTTTTGTTCTATTTTCAGGCACTCCTTGTCAAGTGGATGCTTTAAAATCGTATCTTAGGAAAGATTACCCGAATCTGTTGACGGTAGATATTATTTGTCATGGCGTTCCTAGGGAGCAAATTTTTAAATGATTCCATCCACTATACAGAGAAAAAAATTGGTGGAGAAATCAGTGAATTTAAATTCCGGGATAAATCCGCAGGCTGGGGATATAATTTGACAGCAAAGTATATAAAAAGCGATGGAAGTATTGGATACAATAGAACTGCTAGTTCGGATTCGTCTTATTTTGATATGTTTATTAATTCTATTGTGCTGAGAGAAAATTGCTATAATTGTAAATATACAAATGGAAACCGAGTGGGCGACATTACGATTGGCGATTATTGGGGAATTGAAGATGAACATCCAGAGACATTGGAACAGAATGGAGGCCGGTTGAGCGAAAAGAATGGTATTTCCGTTAGCCTGCTCATTAGCGATAAGGGAATCGCTTTTTTTGATGAAATAAAAGAGCAGTTTGATTATTACGAATCAACTTTTGAAAAAGCAGCAAAACGGAATACACAGCTGGTACATCCAGTGGAGCTTACAAGGGCAAGAAAAACCGTACTGGAGATGTATAGAAAATTTGGATACAGTGCTGTTGAATTTTACTTTTGGTGTCGCATTCCGAAACAGAAAGCCAAAGATGTTGTTAGAATGATTCTGCCAGAAACAGCTAGACAGAAAATGAAACGAATATTGAATAGATGAAATTCGTTGGAGTTTAAAGAAAATTTATATGACATAATAGTTGGAATTACTATATTAGAGAGGAGCGATATTCATGATTCCTAAGAGAATACACTATATTTGGTTTGGCGAACGTGATATACCGGACAATCTGAAGAAGTATATGAGCTCATGGAATATATTGAAAAATAAAGGGTATGAGATCTGCTGTTGGAATGAAAAAAATTTGCCGATAGACAAGGCACCTGCGGTTGTCCAGGCAGCACTGAAACTTAAAAAATATGCTTTTGCAGCGGACTATTTTAGACTTAGAGTTTTGTATGAGTCTGGTGGAATATATTTCGATACGGATATTGAGGTGAAAAAAGATTTTGCGGAGTTATTAAATACGGGCTTGCTGCTCGGTTTTATATATGATGCATCCATTGGAACAGCTGTAATAGGAGCTGAAAAGGAAAATTCGCTTATAAAGAGTTTGATTGATTTGTATGAAACAGCTGATTATGAGTATAATGATTTGAATAAAGAATTTTTGATAAAATTCAAAATGTTTCCAAATCAGAAACTGATAAATAACAATGATCTGCTCACAGGCTATTTTCTTAAGTGCGTTTCGGATTTCCACTTAAACGGGAAAGAACAACATATTGGAAATATTTCAATTTATCCGAAAGAATACTTTGAAGGCTATACTTTTAACAAAGATAATGACTATACTGTTCATCACTGCGATGGTAGCTGGAGAAATAAAAATTCGAAAAGGAATCAGCTGAAGTTGATTTTGGAAAAATTCACGTTGATTTGGACAATTCGTGATATATATGTTCGAAGAAAAATGAACATGTATCTTCCATATACAAAACAGTATTTAGAAGAAATTGGAAAATGTGATTATTGAAACACAGCACTTTTACCCTGATTAAGATCTGTTTAATAAAATTTATGATGGAAAAACAAGCGTGTTACATGAAAAAGAAAAGGCTTTAGGTCTGAATCGAGTGCAATGGTTGCCTTTTACGGAGCATATTGAAGAAAATTATAAAAATGCATCTATCTATGTGATGAGTAGTCGATTTGAAGGATTTGCGCTCGTTTTGCTCGAAGCAAAAGCCTTTGGTCTTCCTATAGTTAGTTTTGATATTAAAAATGGATCAAATGAAATTGTGCAGAATGGCGTGAATGGTTATATAGTACCAGCTTTTGATATAAGTATATTTGCTGAAAGCCTAAAAGTACTTATGAAAGACGATAAGCTGAGAGCACATTTTACAGATGATTCTCAGAGAAATATGTACCAGTTTTCAAAAGATAGAATTGTTGCAAATTGGATTCAGTTGTTAGAAGAACTTACAGAGTAGAAAGAGACATACAAAAATGAACACAACATTACTTATCATGGCGGCCGGAATCGGTAGCCGTTTCGGAACGGGAATTAAACAGTTGGAGCCGGTTGATGCTTCTAACCATATTATCATGGACTACTCTATTCATGATGCAATCGAGGCTGGCTTCAACCATGTAGTATTTATTATCCGTAAGGATATCGAGAAGGAGTTCAAAGAGGTCATCGGTAATCGCATTGCCTCCGTTTGTTCTTCTCATAATGTAACTGTAGACTACGCTTTTCAGGATATCAATGATGTCCCGGGAAAACTTCCGGCAGGCCGTACAAAGCCGTGGGGGACTGGCCAGGCTGTACTTGCAGCAAAGAAGGTCATCAATACACCGTTTATTGTCATTAATGCAGATGATTACTATGGTAAAGAAGGTTTTAAGGCCGTCCATGAGTATCTGGTGAATGGCGGCAAGTCTTGCATGGCAGGCTTTGTGCTGAAGAATACTCTGTCCGACAATGGCGGCGTGACTCGTGGTATCTGCAAGATGGATGAGAATGGAAACTTGACTGAGGTTGTGGAAACCAAGAACATCGTAAAGACTGCAGATGGAGCAGAGGCAGACGGTGTGGTTGTTGATGTGAATTCTCTGGTTTCCATGAATATGTGGGGCTTGACTCCTGATTTTCTGGATGTGTTGGAGGACGGATTCAAAGAGTTCTTCGAGAAAGAAGTACCGAGCAATCCTCAGAAAGCCGAGTATCTGATTCCTATCTTCATCGGTGAGCTGCTGGAGCAGGGGAAGATGTCTGTGAAGGTTCTGAAGACCAACGACACCTGGTATGGTATGACCTATCATGAGGATGTCGCAGCCGTAAAGGACAGCTTCAAGAAGATGCTGGAGAATGGCGTGTATAAAGCTGGCTTGTTCAGTGATTTGTAACATGATTAAAGTATTATCCGAAATCCTCATGAACATCTTAACTGCCCGCTACAAGCCGTTTGGATTTTCACTCCTGCTATCCTTCCTTGCCATGCTTTTCTACCTATATGCTTATGAGCCTATCTCAGCAGGTAGAGACTGGAAAAATGCCTGACAGAATTTTTGAATGGCGAAAGAAGATTTCAGTTCCGGGACTGGAAAGAAGAAGCTGTTTTGGATCGAATTAGCGGAGATAAAAGTCGGCTAAGAGAGATTCGGGGCATAAAAAACAAAGTGAAGTATGCAGTATACCGGTACATAAAGTGATAATTGGGAGGTAATATCTATGGCAAAGCATTTCTATGCACCTGTTGTTGTACGGACGGATGAACACAGCGGCCACGACGTGATCCCGGCACCGGAAATTATTGATCGTGCCTGCAAATGTCAAGAATTGAGGGCGTGCCCGGTCAGAGCATGTATTGAATTTATTGGCGGCAGACAGGAAGGTTTTGGAAGCTGCCTTGCTCGCGGAAAACGGTATCTCCGCAAAAATTGTAAATGCAGTGGCGTGGAAGTGAAAATGACCTACCTCGTATACTACAAGCGAAATTCTGAGTTTGCAGAGCTTTATGGACTTAATGTGGTTAAATATAGTGAAGATGCCACAGCAAAAATCTTGAAAGAAATCGTGAAATTCTTAAAAGATAATGCATCCGAGGAGGATTTGAATAGATTATTCGGATTAAGCCACCATGAACAAGGGAAAAAGTATGTAGATGAACTTTATGCTATTCAGCGTGGATGCTTGAAATGGCTTGGAAATGAAACTATAAGAGAAAAGGGACAGTATGCGCCCAACCCGGCTGCAAATCTTGACAGGAACATTGAGGCAATTGGTGTAACATTCTAAAAAACGCTACATACAAATATGGAAGGAGGATAACTCTATGAATTATGATATTAAGTTTAATGAATGGCAAGAAATGAGCCTGAAAAAAGATGTTGAAAAGATAGTAAGTATTTTGGATAAGAAGAAAACACTGGAAATATCTGTATTGTGGGAAGCATTTTTAGCCTTTCTTGCAATGGCATTAGACCACGCCGATATTATGGACATAATTCCAAAGGGTAAGGTACTTCTGACGATTGCAGCGGCCGCACCATTGGCGTTGATGGGATACCGCATGGCAAAACATCGAATACAGGAAATGAAGGAACATAAAACTTTTGGTCGAGCCAAAAGTGAATTTGTAGATGAGTTTGACAATAAAGTATGTTATTGGGTAATGACTGCGACTTCCTTTTGCGATATTTTGTCCGGGAAAAAAGTAGGGCTTGGCGAGGATAAACAGGATGAAAGTATCCCATTCATATTTCAAGAGGCAAACTTCTATGTAAATAAGTCAATCGACAAATTAGATGTTATGAAGCCGTGCGCAGAAGTGATTTTTAACAAAGGTGTGGCGTACTCTAAACTGATTGATGCTTATCGCTTGGAAACTGTCATATATATCTTGAAAGAAGTAAGAAAAAAGAGTTATTCTTCAGAAAAGGAACTTGAGGAGAATGGAAATTTGAGTCAAGAGGGAATCCAAATGGTAGCTAAGCAAAAAGAGTGTGATAAAGAATATAATCAGAAAATGCAGACTATATTGGGTTCAGAAGAAATAAAGAACGTTCTCGAAAAGGAAATTAGTTGGTAAAATGGTTAAGTCAAGATATTGGCAGGTGCTAGCGCCGCTACATTCTGTCGGGAAAGGGGCGGCACTAACACAGGAGTCTCTGATTTCATAAGACGTCAATTACTGACTGCTTAAAAAACTGAAATAAAGCAATACGCCGTGTGGACTGAATTCCAGAAGTTCACACGGCATATTCTTAAGCATGATGTATAGTTTGTGACGGAAATAAAAATGAGGTGAAATTTAGTGGATAATACACGCGCGCGTAAGCCCGGCGGGGGG
>ENA-OOQO01000764-OOQO01000764.1-human-gut-metagenome-genome-assembly--contig:-NODE-764-length-18223-cov-4.247908_pt1 | contig 18223 bp, 13 predicted proteins | sample MGYA00241088_ERZ501162 | MGnify/ENA primary metagenome ERZ501162 (study PRJEB25962, sample SAMEA2042497) | human gut metagenome | biome: human gut; feature: human-associated habitat; material: faeces... | reverse complement strand
GCACATAATAAAAGCATTGAGCAAAGTCACTACCTAAGTGTACGCGCGTCCACGGACGGACGCGCGAGCTGTCTCGCACACGGATGTGCGTTGACAGCGTAACGAGAACTTAAACAGCCTTCCACGCTCAATGCTTATTATTATGTAGCGTAGTTTGTACGGAAGAAAACCACACCACCTTTTTTATCCCTTAATGGAATATATGATCTCCAATTATTACGAAATCTGAATAGTTGTTAACATCTACAGTATATAATGCCCTGAATGATGTATAACCACCTATATTATTAACGCCTGATAATGCTTCAAGTGCTGCCTGCATGCATTCTGTGTTTCTTGGACCATTTGCAAGTCTTGCTGCAAATCTGTCTGATGGATTACCAGCGCCATCTGATACACCAGAGAACTGTGATCTCTGATAAACAACACCCGAAACTGTCCCCGGATAATGTCCGCTTCGCACTCTGTTAAGAATAACATTTGCAACAGCGAGCTTTCCTGCATATGGCTGATATGCAGCCTCCCAGTCTATGATACATGCCATAAGCCATATATCATCATCTGATACGCTCATAGTTGGGTTATATGTTATATCTGTTCCTGATATTGTATTAGCAATTATCTTCTGTCGTCTTGCTTCCTCTGCTGCAGCTGCTGCTCTTTCAGCTTCTGCCTCTGCCTCAAGTCTTGCTTCTTCTGCAAGTCTTGCAGCCTCTTCTTCTGCTTCAATAGCTTCAATCTCTGCTATTGTATATCCTGCAAGAAGATTGTCTGTTCCAATCTGTTCTGCTATAGCCTCTGCTTCTTCTCCAAAACATAAGCACTGTGTCTGTACATAACCTTCGCAGTTTCCTGAACTAACTTTAGTCCATTCCTTTCCGACCATATCAACATCCACAAGTGTGTTAGTATATAATCTTCCCACAACCTGCGCTGTCTCTTCGTCAGAAGTGTCATAAACATCAAGATAAGGATCAGTAATTGCTACTGCCTTGTTCTTGTATGTTCCTGTTTCTTCATACCCAGTCACAAGAACCTCTTCTGTATTAGCTGAATAAGATGCAACCTTAATTCCCGTGTCAGTATTCTGTGTTTTCTCATAGGTAGTTGCCACTGCTGGAAGAACCGGTGTCATAAATAACACAATCGCAGCTCCCACATAGCAAGCAGCTTTGCTACTTCTAAGTTTCATATTATACTTCCCTTTCCGGCGGCTTATTTAGCTTCGCCTGTAAATTGTTACAGAAATGTTACAATTTATTACGGAAATATAATAGCAAAGTTACAGTAATTTGTCAAATATGTTAAAACCCGCTCTATGAGCGGGTTTGCGGGTTTGTTTATTAAATTCATTTTACAAAATATAGTATATGACCATATATATAGTTGGTTATCTACACACTTCTCTGTCTGACAGCTTCGTATGTAAGAATTGTACATGCTATTGCCGCGTTAAGAGATTCAACCTCTCCCTGCATCGGAATTCTTATAAGTGTATCTGCCTGCTTAGTGATATCATCTGTAAGTCCATTCCCCTCATTACCTATTAGAAATGCGGTTCCTTCCCTGTAATCTTCACCAAGATATGTATTCTTTCCGTCAAGATGTGCAGCATATACCTTAATTCCTGCATTCTGACACTGTGAAACTGCATCGCTAAAATCCTGCACATAAACAAATGGCACTCTGAATATAGAACCCATTGTTGACCTTATTGTCTTAGGATTATATATATCCACAGTATTAGAACTCATAACAACTCCAGTAACGCCTGCACCTTCACCCATCCTTAATATAGTTCCCAGATTACCCGGATCCTGAAGATTCTCAACAAGAATCAGCAACGGATTGTCGGTAAGCATATCTGAAATACTGCTGTCCTTCATTCTTACAACCGCCATAATCCCCTGTGGTGTCTGTGTCTGTGACATTCTGTCAAATACATTATCGGCGACAATCTCAATATTGTCAGAAGAAATCCCCTGCTTCTTAACCAGCTCATGCACATACTCAGGATTGTTACTATGAAATCTTTCAGACATATATATCTTCACCAGCAAATCTGCTGGCACCTCAGATACCATGCGGACTCCCTCTACAACATATTCTTTATTCTTCTTTCTTTCCCTGGCCTTAGAAAGCAATGATATAACATGCTTTACCTGTGAACTGCTCGTACTGGTTATCATTATGAGGTTACCTTTCTGCCATGCATTACTTAGAAAGTAACGCACTTATATTAAATTCATAATCATTAATATCCTTAGTCATGGCAAGTGCTTCATCAATATCATAATCAACAAACTTACCATCCTTGTATGCTACAAGTCTGTTACTCTTTCCTTCAGCAAGAAGATCAACCGCATAAGCACCCATAATAGACGCATACATTCTGTCCTTACATGTTGGTGAACCACCACGCTGCATGTATCCTAAAATTGTAGCTCTTGTCTCAATACCTGTTGCAGCTTCAATTCTTCTTGCCATTCCTGTAGAATGTCCGATACCTTCAGCATTAATAATAAGATGGTGTTTCTTGCCCTTCTTTCTTCCTTCTATAATATGATTAATAAGAGCCTGCTCATCATTATCATATCTTTCCGGAAGGAGGATATCCTCTGCACCATTGGCAATACCACACCACAATGCTATATATCCTGCATTTCTTCCCATAACCTCGATAATACTGCATCTTTCATGTGATGTAGATGTATCTCTTATCTTATCAATAGCTTCCATTGCTGTATTAACAGCAGTATCAAATCCAATAGTATAATCTGTACATGCAATATCAAGATCAATTGTTCCCGGAAGTCCGATAGTATTAATTCCCTGTGCTGCAAGCTTCTGTGCACCTCTGAAAGAACCATCTCCACCGATTACAACTATACCGTCAATTCCATGCTTTCTGCATACTTCAGCACCTCTCTTCTGACCTTCTTCAGTCATGAATTCCATGCATCGTGCTGTATAGAGGACTGTTCCACCACGCTGGATAATATCAGCAACGCTTCGCTTGTCCATATCAATTATCTCATCATTAAGAAGTCCGTTATAGCCCTTCTGAATACCCTTGACCTTAAGTCCCTTATTCAAAGCAGTTCTTACAACTGCACGGATAGCAGCATTCATGCCTGGAGCATCTCCACCACTTGTTAATACGCCGATTGTTTTAATTTCCTTTGCCATAACTTCCCCTTTCTTATCTCTTAATATTACTTTCTGCTTTATGTTACCACATTATAAAAGAAAAATCTTCTTTTTTTGATAATTTTTTACCAATGTTAATTAAAATTTATGTTGTAGCAACATTTTTCTCACCATATTTACTCTTAAGAATATAAAGCAGGTCTGATGTCACCTTCACGCACTGACTCTGTGGAAGCGCTATTCTCTGTTTTTCTGCCACACAATATATTGTGACTGTGTCTTTACCGTCCGATTCTTTGAAAATATCAGTAAGCTCATCCCTGTGTGTCTCATACTCAGCAAGACTGTCAAACCTAAGCCACAATCTTCTTGGAACACTGTCAAAGCTCACAACACTGTCTGCCGTAAGTCTTGCTGGTTTGTCGGCATCTGCCTGTATTCTTCCCGTAACAAATACCTTGTTGGTCGTATCAAAAAGTCTTTTATATTTTTGATAATTTCTTGCAAACATGATTACCTCAACGCTTCCAACAAAATCTTCTATTGTAAGGTACGCCATCTGCTGCCCTGAACCGGTAGTAATGACCTTAATATTACTTATAAGGCCACCTATCGTCTGCTTTGAACCGTTCATAAGCTTTGCCTGTCCGGTTTCCTCATCAATAAGAAAATCTGTACTTCTCGCAGAAATATGCTTCTCCCACATACCAGTATATTCATCCAGCGGATGTCCTGTTACATATACACCGAGAACTTCTTTTTCACGTTCAAGCAGATCCTCCTTTTCAAACTCCTGAATATCAGGCACTTTCATTTCAAGGCTCTGTTTATCCTCTTCACTTACGAAATCGAATAGTGACATTTGTCCTGAAATAGCATCTTTATTCTGCTTAACAGCACTATCAATCATTCTCTCATAGACATTCATCATGCCCCGTCTTGTATTACCAAATGTGTCAAATGCACCTGCAAGTATAAGATGTTCCACTGTTCTCTTATTAATTACCCCTGCCATCCTTGTAATAAAATCCTGCATGGAGTGAAAATCGCCATTATTGGTTCTTTCTTCAATAATTGCAGTAATTGTAGGTCTTCCCATACTCTTTACCGCATTAAATCCAAACCTTATGTTCTTACCTTCAACACCGAACTCAGCAACTGATTTATTGACATCAACAGGAAGAATACTAATTCCCATCTCTCTTGCTGCAAGAATATATTCTGCAACCTTACTTGTTTTATCAGTTACACTTGATATCAGCCATGCCATATACTGTACAGGAAAATGTACTTTCAGATATGCAGTCTGGTATGCCACAACCGCATAGCATGCCGCATGTGATTTGTTAAATGCATATTTTGCAAAGTCCTTCATCTCATCATATATCTTATTGGCAGTCTGTTCACTTATGCCATTCTTAATACAGCCTGGTACTCCGTTAGCCTCATTACCGTATACGAAATTCTGACGTTCCTGCTCCATTACATCAAGCTTTTTCTTAGCCATTGCTCTTCGCACATTATCACTACCGCCCCACGAATATCCGGCAAGGTCACGGACAATCTGCATAACCTGCTCCTGATAAACCATACAGCCATATGTCGGCTCTAAGATTGACTCTAACTGCGGGCATTCATAGGTTATGTTTCCCGCGTTCTCTTTTCCTTTAATATACTGTGGTATGAAATCCATTGGTCCCGGTCTGTAAAGCGATATACCGGCAATTAAATCCTCTAAACAATCCGGTTTTAACTCTTTCATGAAGTTTTTCATTCCGCCACTCTCTAACTGGAATATACCTGCACATTTGCCCTGACTTATACATTCAAATACAGCCTTATCGTTATATGGTATATTATCCACCGAAAATGCAGGGTCAATCTGCTGTTCACATTTTTCAGTCTGTTGGATTACAGTTAAGTTTCTAAGACCTAAAAAGTCGAATTTTAACAGTCCCAAATGTTCCAAAGTAGGACCTTCAAACTGCGTAACCTTAACATTATCTGCTCCAACTGCAACCGGAACATACTCTCCAACATCCTTCTGACTGATAAGAACACCTGAGGCATGAACTGAAGCATGCCTTGGCAGTCCTTCAAGTCTCTTTGCTTTATCTATAAGATCTCTCACTGTCTCATCAGCTTCATACAATGCCTTAAACTCAGCATTTGGCTTAATGTCCCTGTCTGCGTCACCATTCATTGCACTGTCAATCGTAACACCAACCTTCTGTGGTATCATCTTCGCAATGTTATCAACCATCGCATATGGAAGATCCATAACCCTTCCGACATCTTTAATAACGGCTCTTGCTGCCATAGTTCCAAATGTGATTATCTGGCACACACATTCTTTACCATATTTTTCTATAACATAATCAATAACCTTCTGTCTGCCTTCTGGTGCAAAGTCCACGTCAATATCGGGCATGGACACACGCTCAGGATTCAGAAATCGTTCGAATACAAGATTGTATTTAACAGGGTCAAGCGTTGTTATTCCAAGACAGTATGACACAAGACTTCCTGCCGCCGAACCTCGTCCGGGTCCAACCGGAATATCATGTGTCTTGGCATAATTAATGTAATCCCACACAATCAGGAAATAATCGACATATCCCATTGAATAGATAACTGACAGCTCGTAAGAAAGTCTCTGGAATATATCATTCGAATCCTCTGCCCTTTTTATAACAACATCTTTTCTGTCTGCAACTATTGATGCTTTTGCCTGCTCTATAATATCTTCAATGCATACATCTGCGGTCTTGTCCGGATATCTCTTCTTTAATCCCTCATAACATAAAGCATTAAGATACACCCATGAATTCTTTCCATATTCTTCAGGCACATCAAATGCTGGCAGCTTTGTAACTCCGAATTCTATCTCAACATTACATCTTTCTGCTATCTTATGAGTGTTCTCAACTGCTTCCGGTACGTATTTGAACAATTCCGCCATTTCTTCCTCTGACTTTAAATAGAACTGTCCACCCTCATATCGCATCCTGTTTTCATCAGAAAGCTTCTTACCTGTCTGTATACATAATAATATATCATGTGCATCTACATCATCTGCATAGGTATAATGAACATCATTCGTACATACCAGTTCAATTCCGGTCTCATTATGCATACGCATAAGCTGTGGATTGACATAATGCTGTTCTGCTATTCCGTGATCCTGTAATTCAAGAAAGAAATTTCCCTTTCCGAATATATCCTGAAGTTCAAGGGCAGCATCTCTTGCAGTCTCATACATGCCTCTTGACAGATATCTCTGCACCTCACCTGCAAGACACGCACTCGTAGCAATAATTCCCTCGTGATATTCTCTTAAGACTTCCTTGTCTACTCTCGGCTTATAGTAAAAGCCTTCTGTAAACCCCTTTGAGACTATCTTCATAAGATTCTGATATCCGGTGTTATTCTCTGCCAGCAATACAAGGTGATTATATTTATCCTCACTCTGTCCTGCGCCTTTATCAAACCTTGACCCCGGAGCTACATACACCTCACAACCAAGAACAGGCTTGATTCCTGCCTTCTTAGCCGCCTCGTAAAATTCAATAACACCATACATCACACCATGGTCAGTTATTGCAAGGCTGTCCATGCCAAGTTCCTTTGCCCGTTTAGTAATCTCTTTTATCTTACTGGAGCCATCCAGCAATGAATATTCAGTATGCACATGCAAATGTGTAAAACTCATAGCATCTCCTCCCTATGTAAAAAATATAACATATTTTCGTTTATTAATCAGCAATTTTATGATATTCTATATTTAATTATTAATGTAAGGGAGTTGTATTATGTTAATATCTGATATTCCCGTAGGCGGGCCAATTTCAATTGAAATATCCATAGATAATGTCAGCTACGAGATGCCTTCCTCTGTTGTTGCATCCAAGAATGGCTACATTCTCATAGCGCCTTTTACATCAAAAGGTGCTGTAATAGATTTTTCTTCTTATAAGAATATTTTATTTAATCTTTATACCATAGACCCAGCAACAAAGAACCGTGTAGTCTGGAAGAATATTAACATAGAAACTATCACTTATAAATCAACCGGTTTCGCATCTGTTTACTACAAAATCTCGACCAATGTTTTTGCCAGCATTGCCTCTGAATGCGACAGAAGATTTAATCAGCGCATTTCAACCATGGCTTTGGGACATATCTCATCAGATACTACAGAAACTGATATTCCGGTAACGTTAATTGATGTCAGTGATAAAGGACTTTCATTTTCAATCAGCAACGAACTATTATATAACTATAATAATACATATATAACATTTTCAGATCAGGCAAACGGAAAGCAGTTTAACTTTCATTTTAAATGTTTTATCATACGCAGCCAGTTGTATGGAGAACGCTACATTTATGGATGTATTATCCCAACTCCGTCCCGCGAATATCTTACATATGTTTTTCTTAAAAAAATTGAATCCAGAATCAGTTCTGCTAAAGAACAGTCTGAACAGACCGCTCTTAAAGATGCTGCTGACGTTGCTTCACAATCTATTGAAAGCACTTCGTCAGGATATCATTCACACATATCTGAAAAGAATAAGCGTTGATATAAGGGGCATATCACAATGTGATATGCCCCTTTATTATTAATCATCTTCTTTTTCTTTAGCTGTATCATCAGATTCATTATCGTCTGAATGACTACCAATGTTCTTCCATATATCGCTTTCTGGCTCACCACTAACTGTCGATGAATAGCTTCCATCTTCATTAAATGTTACGCTTTCTGCCACTTTCTCTGATGTTGAGAATAATGAAGTATCAACCGGTTCAGGGATTCCCTTTGCCTCTCTGAATATCTTCATGAATTCCTTGCCTGTGATAGTCTCATGGTCATAAAGATATCTTGCAAGCTGATCCATTACTTCTCTGTTCTCTCTTATAATCTGCTTAGCCTCTTCATAACATGACGCAATAAGCTTCTTTACTTCATCATCAACTTCAGCCTCTGTTGCCTGTGCACAGTTCATAGATGCTCTTCCGCTAAGATACTCATCTTCGACTGTTGATAATGCAACAAGTCCGAATCTGTCTGACATACCATATCTTGTAATCATTGTCTTGGCAAGGTTAGTTGCTTTCTTGATATCATCATAAGCACCATTAGTAACTGAACCAAATACAACTTCTTCTGCAGCACGTCCACCAACAAGTGATATAAGGTCTGTCATAAGTTCATCCTTAGTCTCAAGATGCTTCTCTTCCTCTGGGAAGTTAAGCACATAACCAAGTGAACCATTAGTATGAGGTATAATAGTAATCTTCTGGACCGGATCAGAATTATTCTTGATAGCTCTTATAAGGGCATGTCCAATCTCATGGTAAGCAACAACCTGCTTTTCCTTCTTGCTAAGAACTCTTTCCTTCTTCTCCTTACCTGCTACAACTGTATCAAAAGCACCAAGAAGGTCCTTCTGGGTAACAACATTTCTTCCATTCTTAACTGCCGCAATAGCAGCTTCATTAATGATATTGGCAAGGTCTGAACCAACAAGACCGCTTGTTGCCATTGCAATCTCATCAAAATCAACTGTATCGTCCATAAGCACATCCTTAGAATGTACCTTAAGAGTCTCAATTCTTCCCTTCTTATCAGGTCTGTCAACGGTAATTCTTCTGTCGAGACGACCTGGTCTAAGTAAAGCCTTATCAAGTACTTCCGGTCTGTTAGTTGCTGCCAGAATGAATATTCCCTTAGATGAATCAAAACCATCCATCTCTGCAAGTAACTGGTTCAATGTCTGCTCACGCTCGTCATTGCCACCGCCATACTTGGAATCTCTGCTCTTACCAATAGCATCAATCTCATCAATAAATATAATACATGGAGCCTGCTTAGTTGCTTCCTTGAACAAATCTCTTACTCGTGATGCACCAACACCAACGAACATCTCTACAAAATCAGAACCTGCAAGTGAGAAGAACGGTACATCTGCCTCACCGGCTACAGCCTTAGCAAGAAGCGTCTTACCTGTTCCCGGAGGTCCTACTAAAAGTGCACCCTTAGGAAGCTTTGCACCAATCTTGGCATATTTCTCAGGGTAATGTAAGAAATCAACAATCTCTGTAAGTGATTCCTTAGCTTCATCCTGACCTGCAACATCCTTGAATGTAACACCTGTCTTTTTCTGGACATATACTTTGGCGTTGCTCTTTCCAACGCCCATTCCGCCCATCATTCCACCATTCTTAGCAATTCTTCTATATACAAATGCAAAGATTATATATATGAATAAAAATGGCAGTACATATGCAAGCAAAAATTCTACAATTGAAGAACTCGAATCCGGAATATATCCTTCAAACTCAATACCCTTTCTCTTAAGAAGTGGTACAAGAGTATCATCATTAACATACCCTGTATAATATGTGTATGAAACTCCTGCTATGCCAGACTGTTTCTCCTCTTCAACAGGTGTAATAAGAATTCTGTCCTGCTCTAATGCTACTTTCTTTACCTTATCTTCATCAATCATCTGCATGAACTGGTCGTAGCTTATCTCCTTGTAAGTTGCATTCCTAAACATATTGCTAAGAAGCGTAAGTCCGATAAATGTTACAACTGCCGCTATAATAATGAATATTATAAGGTTAACATTCTTTGGCTTCTTGTTATTATTGTTGTTATTATGATTATTGTTGCGGTTATCGTTATTATTATAACCATTGTCATAACCGTTGTTGTTATAATTATCCATACTCTTCTCCTGATATGATACTGTACTTATCTTAAGCATTTCCAAATAAGTCTGTTTTCATTATAAAGAAGGAAAAAATATAAATCAACCAAAATCTAAGTGTTTAATAAGATGTTTATATTTACTTTATATTCTTAGTTTTTTTCTTTAAACTATGGAAATTTGTAATACAGGGCTGTATAATATTGCATATTTTTTTGATTACACATTCAGATTGGAGGAAAAGATGGCTGTTAAATATGTATTTGTAACAGGTGGTGTTGTTTCCGGTTTAGGAAAAGGTATCACTGCCGCATCTTTAGGCAGACTGCTTAAAGCCCGTGGTTTTTCTGTAACCATGCAGAAGTTTGACCCTTATATTAATATTGATCCAGGTACTATGAACCCTATCCAGCACGGAGAAGTTTTCGTAACTGACGATGGTGCTGAGACAGACCTTGACCTTGGTCACTATGAAAGATTTATTGATGAGAGCCTTAATAAGAATTCTAATGTAACTACCGGTAAAGTATACTGGTCTGTATTACAGAAGGAACGCCGTGGAGATTTCGGTGGAGGCACAGTCCAGGTAATCCCTCATATTACTAATGAAATAAAGAGCCGTTTTTTCAGAGATTATTCAACTGATGAAACTAAGATTGCAATTATAGAAGTTGGTGGTACTGTTGGAGATATCGAGAGTCAGCCTTTCCTTGAGGCAATCAGACAGTTCCAGCATGAAGTCGGACATGAGAACGCAATTCTTATTCACGTAACACTTATTCCTTATCTTAAAGCATCTGGTGAGATGAAGACTAAGCCAACTCAGGCAAGTGTTAAGGAACTTCAGGGAATGGGAATCCGTCCGGATATTCTTGTGTGCCGTACCGAACATCCACTTGAGGCTGGTATCAAGGATAAGATAGCACTTTTCTGTAATGTACCTAAGTCTCATGTACTTCAGAACTTAGATGTTGAGATTCTTTATGATGCACCTCTTGCGATGGAAGAAGAACATCTTGCACAGGTAGCATGTGAATGTTTACACCTTGACTGTCCAGAACCAGACCTTGATGAATGGAGAGCGATGTGCAAGGCCTGGAAGAATCCTACTAAGAAGGTAACTGTTGCATTAGTCGGTAAATATATCCAGCTTCATGATGCTTATATCAGTGTTGTAGAAGCATTAAAGCATGGTGGTGTATATAATTCATGTGATGTAACTATCAAATGGATTGATTCAGAAACTGTAACTCCTGAAACTGCTGATGAGCTTCTCTCTGACGTATCTGGCATATTAGTTCCAGGTGGATTCGGTGACAGAGGTACAGAAGGAAAGATTGAAGCTATCCGTTATGCCAGAGAACATAATATTCCATTCTTAGGATTGTGTCTGGGAATGCAGCTTTCAATTGTTGAATTTGCAAGAAATGTTATAGGATATGACGACGCACACAGTGTTGAACTTAATCCTAACACAACTCACCCTGTTATACATCTTATGCCAGACCAGGAAGGCATTGATGATATCGGCGGTACATTAAGACTTGGTTCTTATCCTTGTGTACTTGATAAAACAAGCAAGGCTTATGAACTCTATGGCGAAGAGCTTATACATGAACGTCACAGACACAGATATGAAGTTAATAATGATTACAGAAAAGTTCTTACTGAGAATGGTATGATGCTTTCAGGAATATCTCCTGACGGAAGAATTGTTGAGATGATAGAATTAAAGAATCACCCATGGTTTATTGCCACACAGGCTCATCCAGAGTTAAAGTCAAGACCTAATCGTCCACATCCATTATTCAGAGGCTTCATAACAGCAGCACTTGAATATCAGAATAAAAACCATTAATTATATTATATATGCATAACAAAAAACATCACCTGACGAATCCGACTTTCGTATCAGGTGATGTTTTTTATTGCTTTTGCTTATAAAATTATTATTTATTAAGACCATTAAGAATCTTCTTAATTCTCTTAACTTCATCGTCTTCTAACTTCTGTGATTCACAAATAGAAGCAACCATATCAACAGCCTTTCCGTTGAACCAGAAATCAGCTTCTTCCTTTAAAAGCTGTCTTCTATATTCTTCTTCTGAACGAAGTGGATGAATGAAAGCTGCCTTTCCTTTACGGTATGTATCAACAAATCTCTTGTCCTTCAACTTACCTACGAAAGTAACAACTGTTGTTCTTGCGTAATCCTTACCATAATCGTCTCTTAACTGATCAATAAGTTCCTGTACAGGAATATCCTGTGGTGCTTCCCATATAAGCTTCATAATTAATGCTTCACATGGACTTAATTCATTAAAATGATTTCTGCTCATAAACCCTCCTTAGGCTCTTCCATAGATATACATATTCTATATTATACTGCCATTATTAATATTTTTCAACTGTATAATGAATAGTCGGATATGGATTTCACAATTGTATTACCGATAAACTGAATCCATCAACTTCCTTTTCTACAATAGTGAAATTCTGGGGAAGTCCGCACATATATGCTTTCATTTTCCCTTTCTCTAATCTATAAACTATTTTGTCCAAAATGTCAAGCACACCTTGACCTGTAGCCTTGCCATAAGCCTCTTTTAATGTCCATATTCTGAAGAATCTTTGATCACTATCGCACTCTTTAATCCATTCTGCTTCAGATATGTCAAAGAAGCGTTTTGCCAGATTCTGTCTACCTTTGCGGGCTTTTTCAATATCAATTCCTACCGGTCTGTCGCCTATCACGCATGCTACATAATTAGACGAATGTGAGATATTGAAAAAAATTTCACGATTTGACAAAAAATAAGGTTTTCCTTGCGAATTATATGCTATTTCATAATCAAAATACTGATTATTTGCCTCAATCACAGAAATAATATCCACCTTCTCATATAGATTTTCATCTGTTTTATAATCTCTTTCTCCTGTTTTTATAGACCATTTTCCTACCGCATAATTAAGAAGTAGGCCTGCCGTCACGGTTTGCAGCTTATTTTCACGCATTTTCATCTTATCAGCCTTAGCTTTCCTGTATTCCGGAATAAGCGAATAAGCCTTTTCATATAACTTTTCATCTGCTAATGCATCTGTCGTTGTCACAAATATCATCATAATCATTCACCATCTATACACTTATTGTCTGTGCATCTGCCATATAACGCTTTGAGAACACGAATACTATATCACCTGATTTAATCAAAGTATCACCATTTCTTAACACTGCTGCAAGAATAAGTCCTCTTGGAAGACTAAGCTCGCATACCTTCTTTTCATTCCAGTTGTGGTCCTTAGTTATAATAAGCTTAATAAACTTAAGTTCCTTCTCCATAAGGTAATCTGTAGACTTCTTAATAAGGCTGTACTGCTCAACGAAACCTGCAGATAAGATACCTGTTGGAATAGCGACCATTCCGACGCCAAGAAATGTAATGATAATACTGAACATTTTTCCAAGCACTGTCACAGGATAGATATCGCCGTAACCTACTGTAAGAAGTGTTGATACCGACCACCATATTCCTGAAAATGCATTCTTAAACACTTCCGGCTGTGCCTCATGCTCCAGACTGTACATGCACAGTGATGATGCTATGATAAGCATCACAATGATGAATACAGAGGATAATATCTGGTCCCTTTTTCGCCTTATTACCTCTGTTATAACATTTAACGCATCATAATATGAATTGACACGGAATATCCTTAGGATTCTTATAACCCTGAACATACGGAAAGCAACTGCTCCTGCCGGAAAAAATACAGGCAGATAATTGGGCAGGAACGATAAAAGGTCAACAATACCGCTTCCTGAGAAGATGTATTTTATTCTCGCAATACCTGTACATTTATTAGGATACAGATATTCTGCCGTCCATACACGCAGTATGTATTCAATTGTAAAGCCGATAACTGTAATCCACTCTATAACATCTAACACAGGCTGGTACGGAATTGACTGTTCAAATGTATCAAATATCGCAATGAACAGGTTGATTATAATTGCAGCAGTTATCGCAATATCAAATGTACGGCTTGCAACATCACCCACATATCCAATCTGGATAATGTCAAATATACGTTTTTTCTTATTATTCACCGTATCCCATCCTCCTACTTAAGCATATACCACGGAAGCAGCAATGCTCTTATATATTTTGCAAATGGCACATATGCCGTTATGTTAATGAATACCGGACATAATATAAGACACGCTATAAGAAGCACCGGTATTATTGAAATCATTGCATTGGCTCTCCTTACAGGTATTGCCACAAGCCATGCAAATAAAGTAACCGCTATTACATACACAACCATATGAAGTATATCTGCTGCCCCCTTAAGTTGTCCTGCCACCGCAAGTGTTAACATTGCTGATACTGCAAAAAGTACACATGATATGAATGCATACAACGGCTTTCCTGCCACACGGTACATACGAGGCAGTGTTATAAATGTTCCGGAATTCTTATCAAGATAATATTCCACGATTCCAAAAAGTCCGCCTATATATACAAGAATTATAAGTAATGCCCTTAACGGAAACTCTCCTGTCTTATCTTCAAGCTGTGTCCCATTATCCTGTACACCATCCAGCACCTTAAAATCAATTCTGAATGTGTCATCTCCGGATATGTATTCCTCGTACCCTTTTCTTATCTCTTCCTCTGCCTTTTCTGAATGCTTTTTAAATATGTCTACAGAATTAACATAATTAACTGCAACCTCAGGCGAATATGCCTTAAACATAGCAGAAAAGAATATCTCATCTGTCATTGAGCTGACAAAATCTGACCTGCATATAATAAGCTCTATAATGTCTCTGTAGCTGCCACTGTCAAGCTTATCCTTAAGCCCGGTACCAACTACATAGCCACACTCTGTGTATTTATTCATTATATCCTGCTCAAGCTTTTCCTGCGATTCTGCTTCGTAGAATTGAACTGAATAATCGCCATTTACAAGATAATCTCTTGTCATTATGGCAATCTTATCGTCATCTTCAAGCACTATTCCAACCCTTACAGGCTCTTTCTCCTTAAAAGACGCTGTATTCGTAATTATTAACGCTGCAACAGGCATTGCAATAAGCACCACGACAATCACAGGATTCTTTAACTGCCTTTTAACAAGCAGATACAGCCAGTATAACAATCTCTTCATTATCTGTCTCTCCTTATCTTAACCGCCAATGCTCCTGCTGCCTGAAATATAATTATCCACATAACATTTGTCATAATGGTACTGATATCCACAGTTCCCTTGATTATCTGACATGCAAGTGTGAATAAGCCGTTAGTCGGAAGATACATGCCAATAACCCTCACACCCGGCGCAAGAAATGCTGATGAAACAATACATCCGGATGCATACATGCACGCCATTCCAAGGATACACACCGTAATAACTGAATACACCGTGTCGTCAACTACTGAGAATATACAGTTTATAAATGAAACTGCCGCATACACAAGCACCACAATCCCCAGTATGGAAGCAATGAATTCTCCAACTGTCGAAACTGCCAGAACTCCTGATATTGCAGGCACCCCCAGCCTCATTACATTAATTATAATAAAAAGCACTTCAAATATCATTATATACACAATGCCAACTCCGGTAGTTCTTGCAATTCCGGTATCAAATGCTGATATTCCCGCACCTTTAAGGCTCTTTGCAAGCGACCTGCTCTCCCCCTTCATATTGCCGGCACATGTTATTGTGCTAAGTAAAAGCAGCATCACAATTGCTGTGCATACATAGAACTGTACTGTACTCAAGCCTTCTTTAACCGATATATCTCTTGTCTTAAAGTATATGCTTCTGTTAAGTGCATACGAAAGATATATGTCATTAAGCTTATTCTCATGTGTACCCCGCAAGCCCCTGTAATTCTTAAGCACACCATTGAACAAATCGTCAAATGTATATATCCCCGCCTCTGCAGTTGCAAGGTCAGAGCCTCCTGCCCTCACCATCTCACGGAATATCATCGAAGTATTATTAACACCCTCTGACTGACACACAACCTCAACAGGTGTATTCTCGCCCGACATAATATCACTTATCATATTCTCTGGCACAATAATAGCCATAACATAATAATTATTTCTTAATCCATCTATAGCCTGCTGTCTGTCAGTATATTCAAATGTACAGACATTCTTAATTGTGTCTATCTCACTGACATAATTGAATGCCATCTTAATATATCGAAACTCCTTATTATTATCTGCCGAATCAAAGTTTTCTGTATCATCATAATCAGGATACACAACAGCAACCTTCATCCTCATGTCGCTGTCCTGTGCCGTTGCAATGCCTATGCATGTACTTATTGCAATAACAAGCACTGCCGTCACTATCGTACCCAGAATTATCTTCGGTATAGATAAAAATGCGGATTTAATCTGCAATTTTAATAATTCCAGTTTCCTTCTCATCTAATCCCCCAATTAAATCTATCTGTGAATAATCTCTAAAAGCTCATTACCGGTAACCGGATGGTCAAGTTCATTAAGCTTACCATTCTTTAAAAGATACATTCTGTCAGCAAACTTTAATTCACCTTCTTCGTGGCTTGTTATGATGACTGTACCTCCGCTTTTCGTGTAAGCAGACAGATAATTCATAATATCCTGTTTACACACAATATCTAATGAAGCTCCCGGCTCATCTAATATAAGTACGGGTGGATTCTTAGCCAGTGCACAGCATATGCTTAAGCGCTTCTTCATGCCTCCTGACAGCTTATCAACACGTTTGTCAAGATATTCTGACACTCCTAACACTGCAGGAACACCGCCCTGTAAGTCTGCGTCCATGTTTCTTCCTGTATCACAGTACCAGAATTTAAGATTATCTCTTGCCGACAGCTTCTCCATAAGTGGATTCTCCTGTGGCACAAAACCAATATATTTCTGAAACACCAACGCATCTGCAAATGCGTCAATGCCATCTATCTTAAGACTTCCTCCATCTGCCTTAAGACTTCCTGCCAGTATCTCCAGAAGAGTAGATTTGCCACAGCCGTTGGCACCGACTATGGCAATATACTCTCCGCTGGCAGCATTAAACGAAGCGCCGTTAAGCACTATCGTTTTCCTGCCATATGATTTTCTAATATTTTCCACCTCTATAAACATACATATATCTCCACATTAATTCTGGGCTGCTGTATCAAACTGGCTGTAATACAGCTTGTGATAGAATCCGTTCTTAGCCAGTAATTCTTCATGATTACCCTGCTCTATAATATGTCCGTCTTTCATAACAAGAATAACATCCGCAGACTGGATAGTTGAAAGTCTGTGGGCTACAATAAAGCTTGTTCTTCCCTCCATCAGCTTTGCAAATGCATTCTGTATCTTTATCTCTGTTCTTGTATCAATAGAAGATGTAGCCTCATCAAGAATAAGCATTGGCGGCTTTGCAAGCATAATTCTTGTTATACATAAAAGCTGCTTCTGTCCCTGTGAAAGGCTTCCACCATCCTCGCCTATAACTGTGTCGAATCCGTTAGACATTCTCTTGATGAATCCATATGAATGTGCTGCCTTGGCTGCTGCAATAATCTCTTCCTCTGTAGCATCAGGCTTACCCATTACGATATTCTCTCTTATAGTTCCTGACTTGAGCCATGTCTCCTGAAGAACCATACCAAAACCCTGTCTTAAAGACTTTCTGGTCATCTGTCTTATATCAGTTCCTGATACATCAATGCTTCCACTGTTAACATCATAGAATCTCATAAGAAGATTAATAACTGTTGTTTTACCACAGCCTGTAGGTCCTACAATCGCAATTCTCTGTCCCTTCTTGACATGAAGATTGAAGCCCTCAATAAGCTTCTTATCTGGCACATAAGAGAAGCACACATCATTAAGGTCAACTGTTCCATCAACCTCATCAACAACCTTTGCATCTTTTGTATCAGGAATCTCAGGTTCTTCTTCAATAAGTTCAAATATTCTGGCTGCGCAGGCAAGAGCGTTCTGAAGCTCAGTGACAACGCCTGATATCTCGTTAAATGGCTTAGTATACTGATTGGCATAGCTTAAGAAGCTCGATAACTGGCCAACTGTAATCCCGCCATTGATAGCTGAAAATGCACCAACAATCGCAACACTCGCATATACAAGACTGTTTACGAATCTTGTTGAAGGATTAGTTATAGATGAGAAGAAGATTGCCTTTAAGGAATACTTCTGAAGTCTTTCATTAATCTCATCAAATTTTCTTACCGCCTCATCTTCATATCCGTAAGCCTTAACTACCTTCTGTCCGCCAATCATTTCATCAATAAGTGCTGTCTGCTCGCCTCTTGTCTCAGACTGGAGTTTGAA
>ENA-OOQO01000748-OOQO01000748.1-human-gut-metagenome-genome-assembly--contig:-NODE-748-length-18492-cov-1.954873_pt1 | contig 18492 bp, 19 predicted proteins | sample MGYA00241088_ERZ501162 | MGnify/ENA primary metagenome ERZ501162 (study PRJEB25962, sample SAMEA2042497) | human gut metagenome | biome: human gut; feature: human-associated habitat; material: faeces... | reverse complement strand
ATTTTTAATCATTTTACCTGTTTCTTTTATTTCTTCTTCTGCTCCTGGTATTACTGGTGGGCATTTTTCTTTTGAAATTGGGCATACATTTTCACAAAGGTCTGCTATTTTATTTGTGTTTGTAACAACTACTTCGTAAGCCTTTTCTGGTCCTAGGTATTCGAATTCTTTTAGCATTTCTTCTGTTGTTCTAAAGTACAATGGTGCTTGGTTATCGCAGTCTGAGAAGCCTTGTCCTGCCATTAATATTCTTCTATATACTTCATCTTGTGGATCCATGAAGTGAACATCACATGTTGCTACTACTAGTTTCCCGAATTTTTCTCCTAGTTCTACTATTTTTCTATTTATGTTTTTAAGTGCTTCTTCATCTGGAACTGTGCCATCTCTTATAAGGAAGTTATCGTTTCCAAGTGGTTGAATTTCTAAGTAGTCGTAATACTGAGCAATTTTTTCTATTTTTTCTTCTGGCTTGTTATGTAGAATTGCTCTATATAACTCACCTTGTTCACACGCACTTCCTAGGATTAGCCCTTCTCTATATTTTTCAAATACGCTTTGAAGTACTCTTGGTCTTTTATGAAAATATTGTATGTGTGATACTGATATTAATTCATATAAATTTCTTAGTCCTTTTTGTGTTTGTGTAAGTATTATTGCATGATATGGTTTAACCTTTTTCCAGCCATCTTCTCCTTCTGGTATTTCATCATCTGGAATAAAATATGCTTCAACACCATATATAACTTTTATGTCTAAGCCTAAATCATCAACTGCATGTTTTGCTTCTGGGAAGGCTTGTACAACTCCATGGTCTGTGATTGCAACTGATTTCATTCCCCATGATGCAGCTCGTTTTATTAATTCTTTTGCTGGTGTAATAGCATCCATTTGGCTCATTTGAGTGTGCATGTGTAGTTCCACACGCTTTGTCATGCTATTATCTTGTCTTGTAATTTCTGCTTGTGGTGGCAATTCTATTACTACATTTGCAATAACTCCAAGCTCTTTTGCAAAGTTATCATATGCTGCATTTCCTTGTAGTTTTACTCTTATTTTTGGTTTAATTCTTGCCATAACTTTTTGCACTTTTTCTGGTTCAACGAATGATTTGCAAGTAATTGTGCTTGTTCCATCATATACATCAAACATTACTAAGGTTTTACCGTTTTTTAATTCTCTTGAATCTGTTCTTATTACTTTTCCTTGCAAAGCAACTCTTCCGTAATCTGCTGTTAGGTCTTTTATTTTTACAATTTGTTCTTTGATATTTGCACTTCTTCCAAGTATTAAAGGTGTTTCTTCTTCTGGTTCTTCCTCTATATTTCCAGCACTTTCTTCTGCCTTTTGCTCTTGTTTCAACTCTTGAGCAGCTTTCTTATTTTCCTCTGCAATAAAGTTTAAGTTATTTACAATATTTTTGCAAACATTTTCCTGTAATTCTTCTAAGCGATGACGTTGTTCGTTTATTTCTTCATCTGTAATATTTTCATTGTATGTAACTCTATATTTTCTGCCATATACATTCATAAAAAGTTTTTCTAAAACACTATCTACTGAATATGCATGTAAAAACTCTGAACTTTTGCTTTTTAAATTGATTTCCGCACTATTTCCATCTAATGTAATTGTACTTTCTTTTAAAATTGCTTTCGTAATTGGAAATTTTGAAGCTACATATTTTATAATGTCGTTCCAGTCATCTTCAAGTGTGTGAATTAGTTCAATTTCTGGATATTTTACATCTATTATAATTGTCTGAATGTTAAATCTTGTTGATAAATAAGTTTCAAAATCAGCTAAATCTTGAATTTTTAGCTGATTTTGACTTAAAATTTCTACCTCTAACTTGTTGCTTTTTTTATATAAATTCATTTTTTGAATTTGTGCTTCTTGAATACTGCTTTCCTTTTTAAAATCTTGAAATACGTCTTTTATAACCTTTTGCATTTTTTCATGCTCCCTTTTTTCTCTCTTACCTTGGGTGTATTATATCATATTTTTATAAGAATGGAACATGAAAATTTAAAATTTTTGTTAAATTTTTTATCTTTATTAAAATAAAATTTTTCTTAATTCTTCTACATCTTCTGCAATGTAGTCTGCTCCTGCTGTTTCAAGTTCTGGTTTTGTTCCAAAGCCATATGTTACGCCTATTGATTTCATGTTGTTTTCTTTCGCTCCTAGAATATCGTAGTTCCTATCTCCTATCATTATGCATTCTTCTAAGTTTATGTCTTTTATTTTATCTAGTGCAAATTTTATTACATCTTTTTTTGCACTTCTTGAGCCATCTAGTGTTGCTCCTATTATAAGGAAAAAGTCCTTGTCCATTTTAAAGCCTTCTAGAATTTTCTTTGCAAATTTTTCTGGTTTTGATGTTGCTAAAATAACACGTTTTCCTGATTTTTTCAAATCACTAATTAGTTCTTTAATTCCTGGGTATAGTTTTGCTTCCCATAATCCTGTTGTTTCATATCTTTCTCTAAATAGTTTTATTGCAAGCTCAGTTTGCTTTTCATTAAAATTATAAAATTCCTTGAATGATTCATTTAGTGGTGGTCCTATAAATTTTTCTAATTCTTCTCTTTTTTTTACTTCTATATTAAAATTTTTTAAAGAATAGATTACGGAATTTACTATTCCTTCTCTAGAATCTATTATTGTTCCATCTAAATCAAAAAATATATTTTCAAACATTGTATCCCTCTTTTCTTTTGAGAATTATAACATATATTCTTTAAATTTTCTAGCACAAAAATAAAACAGAATAGCTTTTAACTATCCTGTTTAAATACTAATTATTCTTTATTGATTGTTCTGCATATTTGTTGTTTACAACTTTTTCATAGTCTGCTCTTTTTTCTAGTTCTCCAGCTTCTTCTATTACATCTTGTAATTTATTGAAAGCTTCTTCTGTAAGCACTGGTGTTTTGTTCCATGCATCTATATCTTTATATCTTTGTATTGAGTTTTCTAGCATTTTCACATCTGTGCTTGGGAAAAAGTCTTTTATTAGTTCTGCAATTTCTTTTGCTGAGTGTTCTTGTGTCCATTTTTGTCCTTTGTATATTGCATCTGTAAAGTTTTGTATTAGTTCTTCATTTTTTGCAATATAACTTTTCTTTGCGAAGTATGCTGTATATGGTATTTCTCCCGCTTCTGCTCCAACTGATGCTACAATGTATCCTGCTCCTTGTTCCTCTGTCATTGATGCTGTTGGTTCAAAAAGGGTTACATATTCTGCATTTCCTCCTGCAAAAGCTCCTGCCATTAAGTCGAAACTTATGCTGTCATCTAAGTTTACATCTGTACTTGGGTTTATTCCTTTTTGTTTTAGTACATATTCAAAAGTCATGTAAGGAACTCCACCTTTTCTTCCTGGTATAACAGTTTTTCCTTTTAGTTGATTCCAATCAAATTCATCTGTTTTGTCTCTTGCAACTAAAAATGAGCCATCTCTTTTCGTAAGCTGTGCAAATACTTGTGTATGGTCTTCTTTTCCTTCATTATACACATAAATTGAGGCTTCAGGTCCTGCAAAACCTATATCACTTTGACCTGCTAAAACTGCTGTCATTACTTTATCTGCTCCTTGCCCTGTTGTTATTTCCACTTCTATTCCTTTTTCTTTAAAATATCCTTGTGCTATTGCTACATACTGTGGAGCATAGAATACAGATCTTGTAACTTCATTTAATCTTACGAGTTTTGTGCCATTTTCATCTTTTGTACTATTCTTATTAATATTAATAACAACCGCTGTGATTATGCCTATAATTACAGCTATTAATATTATTATCATTATTGTTTTTTTCAAAATTATTCCTCCTAAATTAATTGAACAAATGCGTTCTTGATAGTAGTTTTTCTAGTAAAACTACTGAACCATATAGTATGGTTGCTACAAAAGCCAAGATTATTACACCTGTCATAACTAAATCTAACTTAAATACTTGACCTCCATAAACTATTAAGTATCCGAAGTCCTGCCTTTGATACTAAGAATTCTCCTGTTATAACTCCTACTAACGATAAACCTATGTTAATTTTTAGTGAATTTATAAATGTTGTTACATTTGCTGGGATTATTATTTTTGTAAGTAGCTGCAATTTACTACAATTAAAGGTTTGTGCCATTTTTATTTTTTCCTTATCAGTATTTAAGAATCCATTTAATATTTCCATTATTGTTACTATAAGTGAAATTGCAATACCCATGGTAATAATTGCACCTTTTCCTGCTCCTACCCAAATTATAATTATTGGTCCTAAAGCAACTTTGGGTAAACTATTTAATACAACTAAAAATGGTTCTGATACTTTTGATATAAATGGTGACCACCATAAAATTATTGCAATTACTATTCCCATTGCTACCCCTAGAGAGAAGCCTATTAGTGTTTCTTCACATGTTACTTTAAGATGCATTAATAGTTTATTTTCAGATAAGTTCATAAGAGTTTGCAGAATTCTACTTGGTTGGCTTGTTATAAAGCTGTCTATTAACCCTTTATTGGCACTTATTTCCCAAATTGCAATAAATGCAATTACTATTCCTATTTGAGTTAAAACTATTGATACTTTTTTTATCCAAATGCTTCTTAGGTATTTCTGTCTATCCTTCGAGATTGTTTTCTTTTGCATTTACATCTAACTCCTTCCAAATGCTGTCAAAATACTTGCTGAATTTAGGACTTTCTCTTACGTTTAATGGATCTCTGTTTTCCATTTCAAAATCTATTGTATGGATAGTTTTTACTGTAGCTGGCCTTTCGCTTAATACTACAATTCTATCTGACATACTTATAGCTTCTGAAATATCATGCGTAACCATTAGTGTTGTAACATTTTCATTTTTGATTATGTTATAAATATCTTTTGTAACCATTAACCTTGTTTGGTAATCTATTGCTGAAAAAGCTTCATCTAGTAACAATATCTTTGGTTTTATTGCTAAAGTTCTAATTAAAGCAACTCTTTGACGCATTCCTCCTGATAATTGAGATGGATATTTGTCTTTAAATTCATATAGATGGTATTTCTTTAAAAGCTCTTCTACATACTTTCTATTTTCTGGAGTGTTGATTTTCTTCATTTCTAAGCCAAATATAACATTCTTATAAATGCTTCTCCATTCTAGTAAACTATCTTTTTGCAACATATATCCTATTTTAGAAGTAATACCATTGCTTTCTTCTCCATCTATGTAGAGTTTTCCTGAAGTTTTTTCTTCTAAACCTGCAATTATAGATAGAAGCGTTGATTTTCCACAGCCACTTGGTCCAATTATACTCACAAATTCTCCATTATCAACAGTAAAGTTTATGTCCTTCAATGCCTCAATTTCGCCGTTTTTCGCCTGGTACATTTTAGATATATTTTCTATCTTTAGTAACTCTCTCACTCTTATTCCTCCTACAAACTTATCTAGTTATATTATATTCATTTTGAAAACAAACGTGAAAAAAGGAACTAGACTAAAACTCTAGTTCCTTTAACATTTCTAAAATTAACCTTGTGTGTAAGGTAATATAGCAATATGTCTTGCTCTTTTTACAGCTTGTGTAATTTCTCTTTGATGTTTTGCGCAAGCACCTGTTGCTCTTCTAGGTAATATCTTACCTTTTTCATTTACGAATTTTTTCATTTGGTCATAGTTTTTGTAATCTAATACTAATTCTTTATTTGCACACATTGTACAAACTTTTTTTCTTGTTTTTCTGAATTTAGGATTAAATTCTTCATCACTATTTCCATTAAATCTTTTCTTTTTATTGTTTTTGTTGTTTGATTTTCTTTCTGCCATTTTTTATTCCCCCTTCCTATTTACTAGAATGGTAAATCGTCATCTGATTGCACGCTAAATTCTGAGCTTTCAGAAACTGTGCTTCCAAAAGTATTTTCGAATCCATCTGCTCCAGCATTATCTCTCTTGCTATCTGCAAAATATGCTTCTTCTGCGACTACCTCTGTTATATAATGTTTAACTTTATTTTCATCTTCCCAATTTCTTGTTTGAAGTCTTCCAACTACACCAACTTGTTGACCTTTCTTAAACCACTTGCTACAAAACTCGCCAGTTTTGTTCCAAGCTACTACGTTTATAAAGTCTGCTTGTCTTTCTTCACCTTGTTTTGCAAACCTTCTATTTACTGCTAATGAAAAGCTTGCTACTAAAGTGTTTGTGTTAGTTGTATATCTAACTTCTGGATCTCTGGTTAAACGTCCCATTAAAATAACTTTATTCATATATCGTTCCTCCTTAAAATTACAGGTTTATACTTCTTCTTTTATTACTATAAATTTCATAACTTCATCTGTTATTCTGTAATTTCTTTCAAGTTCAGATATTAGTTCTGGTTTTGCTTCGAATTTGAATACTATATAGAAACCTTCTTTTTGTTTTTTAATTTCGTAAGCTAATTTTCTTTTTCCCATTTCTTCAACAGAAGCAACTGTTCCATCAGTATTAATTAAATCAGAGAATTTTTTTATTAAGTTTTTAACACTTTCTTCCTCTAAATTTGGATTAACAATGATAACACTTTCGTATTTATTCATCATTTCCACCTCCCTCTTGGTTATAACCCATACCGCCTAAAATAAGTATGAGTAAGGATAAAACAGCCAAAATAAATAGGCTATTTTTGCAGCCTATTTATTTTACCATATTTTGTTATAAAAATCAACCTTTTTTACACTTTTTTAAGCTTCATTTACTAATTTTTCTAATTGTGCTTGTACATTCTCAATATCATTCTTTTGTTTTGTAAGTTTTGTAATTGCATTTTCTACTTTTGTAATATATGCTTCCTTTCCTGCTGTTGTTGAAAGATCTATTTCTAATGTACTACTATATAAGCCTAAAGCTTCACCTCTACAATCAATTATTTCCAAATAAATACCATTTTTACCAATATCTCTTGCAAATGTACCATCTAATAAGTTTTCTTTGTTAAATTGTGTTGTTAAAGAAATTCTAGTTAATTCTTCCACTAATTGGCCTATTTCTTTTATATTATCTTCAGTTAAAGAATTGTTTCCTAGTATAGACTTTATCCTATCAAGAATTGACACTATTTCGCTAATAGCACCCTCTGCAGTGTGGCACAAAGATATCGCATCCTTCATTGCACCTATTTCTCTATCTTTTCCAATGTCTTTTGTAACTGATGTTTTACCAAGTTTAGAAATTTCTCTTTCTATTGTTTGTATTGCTGATTGTAATTTTGAAATTGTACTTGCAATTGATGCATCATTTGTTAAATCTACATTTAGTCCTGTTCCACCACCTAAAGTTGTTGTATTAATCTCAGATTCTCCTTTAAATGTTCCATCTAATAATCTATTTCCATCATATTCAGCATTATCATAAATTACATCTATTCCCTTTAACCAATATTGCATTTCTTCCTTTAAATTTTCTTTTTCTCCCGTTGACTCTCCATACGCTATATTCGCACATTGAATACATCTGTTTAATATTTCTTCCATTGTTGATAATGAATGTACTGTTATTTCAATGTCAGCATTTGCAATGCCACTATTTATTATTTGGTTTTGTTCATCATACATAATTATTAATCTTTCTAATACCATTTGTACATTATTAATCCTGTTCATATTATCATATACAGTATCAATTGCTTTTTCTACTTTTTCCAAATATTCATTTACCTTTTCTGTAGTTGAAAAATCAGCATTATTTATTTCTAATGCGAGTGCACTTAAATCATCAATATTTAAATACATTCCGTTTGCACCTATACTTCTAGCAAATTTTCCATTTAAAAGGTATTCTCCTTTATATTGATTATTATTTCTAATTCTATCAATATATTTACTTAATTCTTGTATCTCAGATAAAAGTGCTTTTCTGTCTCCATCCGTATTTGTTTCATTAGTTGCAGCATGCGTCAACACATTCACTCTATTCAAAGCAGAATATATATCCTTAACCCCACTAGTTTCATTTGCTGTTTTGCATAACATAATACCTTCTTGTAAATCTAACATTTTGCTTGAGTTATATTTTACACTGTCTTTTCCTACTTCGGTATTCAATCTTTGCATTAATTCATCTACCCTTGATTGCTCTTGTTCAACTTTTGCATTTGTACCATCTACTGCTTTTTCTGCATTTGAGAATAAATTTCCTTTTATTACTAAACTAATACTTACTCCAACTAATATTAGCATTAAAATTATTGTAATTATAAGTGCTATTAAAGTAATTCCGGCCTCTAAATAGTAACTTTCTCTCTACTCCCACAAGTGTTTTAACGTTTTTACTCATTTCTTTGTTTCTTTCATTTTTTACTTTATTTTTAGTTTGCATTGTTTACCAAGTTTGGGCAACTTGAGTATGTGTGTCCATTCATATTCCAAATATTGCTGTTAAATTCACTTGGTATACTTGTTAATCCTGTTTTTTTTGTTGTTGCAAAAGTGTATACTCCAGAAATTGATGATGTTCCTCCAGGAGTATATCCCAAGTCATCATTAACATATTGTGCACCATATACATTATCTGTCCCAGCACAATATGAGTTTGTTACTGTTGCATTTTTATACCATCCTGCAATTCCACCAACTCCTGCATAACCTTTTACATCACCTGTGCAAATAGAATAACTATCTTTAATTACACCAGTTGTACCACCTGCTATTCCTCCAATGTATTTTGCTTGTTTATTAGAAACTTGATTATCTGTTAAACTTCCATTTACATTTCCAACGAAAAATGTTTGTTCTATTGTTCCAAAATTTTTACCAGCTATTCCACCTGTCCAAAAGTAGCCTGTAACTGCTGATTTAGCACTACAATTATATATTGTACCACTGTTTGAACCAGCAATTGCTCCGCCGCCCCCTGTATTACTTGATGATTTAATTGGTCCAGACACATGACAATTTTCTATTTTTCCTGTTGCTGCATTGTTTCCTGCAACAATACCTATATTAGTATTTCCATATACAGCTGTTGTTGTTATAGTTAAATTTTTTATAGTTCCTGCATTTATTGCGAATAATCCAACATTAGATGCTGAATTGCTTGAATAATCGCACTTTAATGTAGATATAGTTTTTCCGTTTCCATCTAATTCTCCTGTAAACTCTACATCATCACTATCTGTCCAACCAATAGGTGTCCACTGATTATATTCTGATAGGTCTATATCATTTGCTAAAACATATTTTTCATTTAAGAATAAGTGAATTTTATTAAATCCTATCACATTTTCTATTACGATATTATTGTTGTTTCTTTTAATTACTTTTACTGTGTATTCATTTTCGGTTGCCTTGCCATTTTCAATTGTTACTGTTGGATTGGAAACTGAACTATCTATGTTTGAATAAAGTTCATAGCCTGTAGGCAAAACCAAATTTTCAGAATTTAAAACGGCTGTCTCCTCTAGTACAGCTGTTCCAGTTCCTGCATCTACTCCATTAATTTCATCATAAAGTTTTATAGTAACTTTAATTTTTTTATTGCTGCCGAAATAATCATCTATTGAATCGTATTGCTTTCCACCTATTGTTACTGTTGTATTACTTGCTTCATCACCTGAAGAAGTTACATATTTGTCTCCTGCCTTTTCTGCATCTTCAAAAAATTTTGCATTTATTAGTATTTGTATTACAACACCTATAAGTATTAGCATTATTATAATTGTTAATATAAGTCCAATAAGCGTAATTCCTTTGTTCTTCTTCATATTTTCTATCTCCTGTTTCTTTATTTTTTTATAGAAAAATTATATTTAATTTTAAATATTCTGTCAATTGTTTTTAAAAAATTCTTACAATATCATTATAAGTTACAAATATTGATAACCCGATTAGTAGAACGAACCCTGCCATTTGTATGCCAATTTCTGTTTTTTGTTTTAATGGTTTCTTTCGTATTGCTTCTATTAATAATAGAAATATCTTTCCTCCATCTAATGGTGGAAATGGTAATAGGTTTGTTATTCCTAGTGATACTGATATTACAGCCATTAAATATAAGAAATCTCTTAAGCCATTTGTTTCAACTACCATATCTGATATTCCTACAACTCCAACAAGTTGATCTGCTTTAATTCTTCCTGTAAATAGTTCACCTATCCCTTGAAATGTTGCTCCTAAGAACTCTCCTGTAAATCTTATACCATTTTTTAAACCTAATATACTTGATGCAATAATAATGCAAACTAGCAGTCCAAAAATTATATTTACAGTTCCTCCTGCAAGTAGTATTGCAATTTTTTGTGTAATGCTCTTTTTGTTATATGCTCTTTCATCTTCAACTGGTTCTTCTTCTCCAAGCATGTTTACAAAGCCACCCATTGGAATTAGTTTTAGCTCATATGAGGTTTCTTTACCTTGTTTTTTCCAGATTGTTGGACCAAAGCCTATTGCAAATTGCTTAATTTTTACCTTGAATAGCTTTGCAACCAGAAAATGTCCTAACTCATGTATGAAAATCAAAAAACCTAACAAAAATGCTATTTTAATAATTCCTAATATCAAAGCTTCTCCCCTTTTCTATATCATTGTTAATAAAAAGTATGCAAATGGAGCAATAAATAGAATACTATCTATTCTATCTAACATTCCCCCATGCCCTGGAATTATTTTTCCAAAGTCTTTTATATCTACATATCTTTTTATACTAGAAGCTGCTAAATCACCTATTTGTGCAAGAACACTTAATGCTACTCCAATTCCTGTTATTGCCAAATAAGAAATTCCGGCATTACAAATTTTGTTTATAAAGTATGTATATATAATTGCAATTAATGTACTTCCAACAATTCCTCCTATACTTCCCTCTATTGATTTTTTAGGGCTAATTGGTGTTAATTTGTGTTTTCCAAATTTTATTCCTACTAGATATGCAAATGTATCTGTTCCCCAAGCGGATATTGCCAAGTACCAAATTAAAAGCTTACCGTGTTCTGACATATATATTAGTGGTATAAACACTATAAATCCAATTATATATATTATTCCAAAGCCTGTTATTGCAATATCTACAAAGTTTGTTTTCATTTCTGTTATTATAACTTTAAAGAATAATAAAGCTATACCAATTGGAAACATAAGTATTAGAATTTCCTTTGGGAGAACATTTATAAATGCAAGTAGTATTGCCAAAATGTTGCCTATCCATCTCTCAACATTATACTTTTTTGAAAGACAATTAAAATACTCATTTATTGCTATTATTGCAACTGCTGATATGGTTAGATTTACAGCTGTGCTGTTTCCAAAAATAAGGATAACTGCTACTGCTAAAAATAATATCATGCCAGATATAAACCTTTTTATTTTTGTTTTCATTATTTTTTCACCTCGTCTGGGCGTCCCCCAAATCTTCTATTTCTTTTTTGATATATCTTAATTGCCTCTATTAAATCTTCTCGATCAAACTCTGGCCAATGTTTATCTGGGAAATAGAATTCCGAATATGTAAGTTGCCATGGTAAAAAGTTACTTGTTCTTAATTCATGACTTGTTCTTATCATTAAATCCGGATCTGGTTGGCCTGCTGTGTAGATGCTATCTGATATTAGTTTTTCATTAATATCTTCAATATCAATTTCTCCTGATTTTACTTTTTCTGCAATAACTTTTGTACTATGTACAAGTTCTGCTCTACCACCATAGTTAAATGCTATATTTAAAACTAAACCTGTATTATTCTTGGTTTTTTCAACTAATTTATCAATCTTTTTTTGAATATCTGGTGGTATATTTTCCTTTTCACCAATCACTCTAATTTTTATATTTTTTAGGTCTAGTTTTCTAAGCATAGAATCTAAGTTTGCTTTTAATATAAACATTAAAGCAGAAACTTCTTCTTGTGTACGTTTCCAGTTTTCTGTTGAAAACGCATATACTGTTAAATATTTTATTCCTATTTCATTACAAAATGTTGCTATGTTATCTAGATTCTTTGCACCCGCTTTGTGTCCGTCTTTTGTGGTTAAGCCTCTTGCTTTAGCCCAACGTCTATTTCCGTCCATAATTATTGCTATATGTTTTGGTAAATTTTCTAAATCTATTTCTTCCATATTTTCGTCCTTTCAATTTTACTTCTATACTATTTTATCATAAAAAGCTCAAAAAATGAAATGTTTTTGCAAATTTATTAAAATATATTTTTTAGGCTCAGCCTTTCTCTATCACAAACATGGTTGGTAAAGAAAATTGCTTCTTCAATTTCCGGAATTGCATCATCTAATTCACCATTTTCTATGCTTGCTTTTGCTCTTGTAAAGGCTTGCTCTAAGTTATCTATTTCTTGGTGAAGTATTATAATTGACCATATTTTGCTTATTTCTTGCCATTTCTTATTAACATTATTTGCAAGAATTATAATTTCGTCCCTTTCATTTTTTTCTTTTGTTTTTATTGCTTTATCTTTTAATTTATTTAAATCTGTTAGTAGTTCTTCTGTTGTTTTGCTTAAGTAGTTTTGCATCATTAAATCTCCAACTATAATAATTAATATAATTGAAATAATTATTATCGCATCTCTCATTTTCATTTCCTTTCTTTTTCTTGGCAAAAGATTTGTTCTTTCCCGTCAAATGTTACTATTAACGCGTTTTCTGGCTTTATATTAAATTTATCTACTTGTTTTTTTAGCCATATTTCATCTTTTCCTATTTTCTTTAAATTTTCATACATTATTTTTCCATCTATTATTAAGTCATATGGAATTCCCTCATATTTAGGTATTATATTAAAATCTTCTGGTATTGTATTTCGTTTTTCTGGTTTCTGTATTACGCTTATTTCACCACTTGTTTCAAGTATTGCATATTCCACATCTCCCAATGTAAATATATTGTTTTGTCTAAGTCTTTCTTGAAGTTCATTTATTGTTATCTTTTCTTTTTTTAAGGCTTTTTCATCTATCTTTCCTCTATACACTAAAATTTGTGGTTTTCCACAAATTATTTGTCTTAACTTTATACTTCTTAGGTTAATAATTGAGATTATTAACTGGAATAATAACAATGCTAAGATTGGTATTATACCATTAAATATTGGAATGCCTGTATCAGACATTGGAACAGAAGCTAAGTCTGCTATCATTATAGCAATAACTAGTTCAAATGGCTGCATTTGGCTAATTTCACGTTTTCCCATTATACGCATTACTACTAAAACTAGTATGTAAATAATGCTTACTCTTACAAAAGTGTTTAACATTTTTTGTCTCCTTTTTTATAGTTAAATTTTTCACATTTTTTTTGAATTTATACAAGATTTTTTTGAATAAAAATTTATTTATTGAAAATAATATATACGAAACCTAAAAATCAAAGCAAAATTAAATATATATATTTAAAGTTAGGAGGTTTTAAGCAAATGGGAAATAACAATCAAAATGTACAAACTTCAAATGGTACTAATACAGCTTGGTTAATAGTTGGTAGACTAATAACTGCTGCTATAGTTCTTGCTATTACAGCTTTCTTTACACCTGGTTTTGAGATTAATAATTTTTGGGCTTTAGCCGCAGCTGCTGTTGTGCTTACTATTATGGATTACCTTATTTCTAAATTTACAGGTATTCAAGCAAGTCCTTTTGGTAAAGGGTTTGTAGGGTTTGTTCTATCAGTTATTATACTATATGCTACACAATATTTTGTTGCAGGTTATGCAATTTCTTGGATGTCTGCAATAATTGGTGCTTTAATTTACGGTGTAGTTGATTATTTCTTACCTGGTGAACAAAAAATGTAGTAAAAAGGAACTTCTAAATTGAAGTTCCTTACTTTTTTAAAGGTTTACCACTTGTGTTGCTCTTAATCTTAAATATTCTTTTAATTCTAATGTTTGTTTTTCAACCTCTACCCTATAATATATTTTTCCTAGCTCACTTACTGAATATAACTCATCTAAATGATCACAAGGTAATAACTCATCTCCTGTATCGATGTCCATTAATCCATATTTTCCATTATTTTTTATAACTATTGAGTCATTTGCTAAGTTGTCCATTTTAGGAACTATTAACGTATATAGAATCTTATTTTGTGAATTTGCTTTATATCCAATGTCATCATAAATAATCTCTCCGATTATTGTACCATCCTTTTTCATTACACCATATTTATTTTTATTTTTCACTTTATATAACATACGTTCATAATTGATAATTTCTAACCCATCATATTTTAATGACTGTACTGCACGTCCTGTTGTACTAATTATACCATATTGTCCATTTGTATTTGACACTATATAGTTAAAATTACATTCATCAAAATATATACTTGTATATTTTGCTCCACCTATTATTTCTTGATAATTTGTATCAAATACGCTCCATATTCCATTTTTACTAGCTATAATAAAATCATAAGCTATTGCCTTTTTATTATTATCATCTTGTGATATTGTATATCCTAATTCTCGTAATTTTTTATCATAAGATTTTGCTAAATAATCTGTTGTATATAAATTAATTTCATTTTTTTCGTTAACCGAATATTTTATGTTCAATGCTTTTGGTAAATCATCTGTTGAAATGTATAGATTGTTGTTATAAGCTAATATATTATGATTTAAAGTATAGTGTTGGTAATCTAAATTCGTACCTTCTTCATATTTATATATTTTGTTTGAATCCATTTCAAAACCTGATATTAATTTTCCATTTGCAATATAACATTTTGTTGTGTCTAGATCATATTTTTGATATTCACTGTTATCGAATTTATACCCCAACAGTTCTGCTAACTCTTTCAAGTTCATGTATTTGTTTCCATTCTTATCAGAAACGAATAATGTATTTGAAATTTCCTTTTTTTCGCCATTAATATATAAAGTATTAGGAATTACCTTGTTTGCTTTTAGAAAAGAAATCAAAATTCCTATTCCTATAGCACCTATAATTGACAATATTAGTAATATAAGCACAATTTTCTTTCCTTTTGATTTTTCTTCAGGTTGTTCCCTTTTTTCATTTAATAAATCCATAATCTTTCATTCCTTTCAAAACATTAATCTTTTGTTGTATATCCATATTTTTTATAAAACTCATTTTTAAAATCTAGTAATCTATCTTCTTCAATAGCTTGTCTCACCTGTTCCATTAATCTTACTAAAAATCTCAAATTATGAATTGATAGCAGCCTAACTCCAAGAATTTCGTTTGTCTTTATAAGATGCCTTATATAAGCTCTTGTATAGTTTTTGCAAGTATAACAATCACATTCATCATCTAACTTTCCCCAATCTCTTTCATATGTTGCATTTCTTATAACAACTTTTCCATGTGATGTTAGTGCTGTTCCATTTCTTGCTATTCTTGTTGGTAAAACGCAGTCGCACATATCTATTCCTGAAATTGCTGCTTCTATTAAATAATCCGGAGTTCCAACACCCATTAGATATCTTGGTTTATTTTCTGGCATAAGTGGTGCTGTATATCTTAAAATTCTTAAGAAATCTTCCTTTGATTCTCCTACACTTATTCCTCCAATGGCATATCCTGGAAAGTCTAAGTTTATTAAATCTTTTGCTGAGATTTTTCTTAAATCCTCAAAAAAACCTCCTTGAATTATTCCAAACAATCCTTGTTTATCTGTAGTTGTGTGTGCTTTTTTGCATCTTTCAGCCCATCTTGTTGTTCTTTCCATTGATTGTTTTGTATATTCATATGTTGCATTAGGTTCAACACATTCATCAAATGACATTATTATATCCGCACCTAAAGCTTCCTCTATTTCCATTACCTTTTCTGGCGAAAAGAAGTGTTTGCTTCCATCTAAGTGTGATTTAAATTCAACTCCATCTTCAGAAATTGTTCTTAAATCGCTTAAACTAAATACTTGAAACCCTCCACAATCTGTTAAAATCGGCCTGTCCCAATTCATAAATTTATGAAGACCACCAGCTTCTTTAACTAATTCATGTCCTGGTCTTAGGTATAAATGGTATGTATTTGAAAGTATAATTTCTGCTTTTACTTCTTCTTTTAATTCTTCTGGTGTCATAGATTTCACAGTTGCTTGTGTTCCAACTGGCATAAATACTGGTGTTTGAATATCACCATGAGGAGTATGTACTACTCCTCGTCTTGCTCCTGTTTGTTTGCAAACATGTTTAAGTTCATATGTAATTGCTTCCATTTTAATTGTCCTTTCTTTTTTGCTTTATGTTCCATTTGTGTTATTTGAGGTATTGTTTGTTGTATTTCCTGTGGTATTGCCTGTTGTGTTGTTACTTACTGTATTGTTTGTATTATTTGCACTTGGTTTTTCAGGTGTTGTTTGAGTTTCCGGTTTAGTTGGTGTTGTTGGTTTTTCAGGCGTTGTAGATGCTGGTTTTTCTGTTTTTGCAGGAGTTTTACTTACTCCTCTTTTTACTATTTTATTTAATGGACTATATGAATCTGTTGATAATAATTCCTTCGAAATTTCTTGTCCATTTAAACTAATTATTCTATATGTTTTACTTCTACATCCTTTTAATCCCCATTGTGCTACACTTTCAGCACCAGGAGCTAGATTTGTGTCATTTTCATAAACCACATTATATGATGTATAACTCTGTACTTCTGTTATAATTTCTATATCATACTCAACTTCTTCTTTTATTCCAAAAATTTTGATTTCTGCTAATCCACCACCTGATTTTGTTTTTAGCATTATTGGATATTTTCTTGTGTTTTCAAATTGAAAATCAAGTGAGCCATAAACAACTGTAGCGTCCTTTCCTGGTTCTACATATCCAGCTTGGAACATATGGTTATGTCTTTCAATAATTTTCATATTTGCATATAATGCTGCATCATATAAAGTTGATGAAATTTGGCATATTCCTCCTGCAAGCATTGGTACAACTTTACCTCCTGCAAAACCGTTTGCATATTGGTATCCATCTTCTACTGTTCTTTTTCCAAGTGTTTTATTATATGAAAATACTTCTCCTGGCATTATAACTACACCATTTAGTTTTGATAATGCAATTTTTAAATTTTTTGATCTTGGTACATTACTTTCATCATATTTTGTTGAGAATGAGCTTAATAAATCTGGAAATGCTTCTTCTCCAATTTCATTTGTATGTACTTTTGGTTCTGTAATAATAAGATCTATAATGTATTCGTCTTTTTGTTCTTTTAATGCTTCTTTTGCCTTTTCCACATCAAAATCAATTCCGTTTTTATGTGGTATTATTTCAAAAGGATCTGTTGTATATGTTGCGTCTTGTGGTTCAGATTTAACTTCTTCATGTATTTTTTCTATGTCTATTTCAGGGCATTCTGCATCATCTATTTTCAAAGTTAATACATCATTGCTTCCTGTTTTTATGGCATTAATTATTAATTCTTTAGCACTTTCTGCATCTATAACTTTTCCTGCTTTTCCTCTTGTTATTACTAATTCTTTGTCATCCTCTTCCACACTACATGTATTGTCTTGCATAGCTTCTGGCATTTTAATATTTATTTCCTTTAAGAAGTTATTTAAATTTTCCTCATTATAAGTAACTTTCAAATCTATTTTTGTTTCTTCAAACATTGTTTTTAAAATTTCAAAGTTGTTTTCTATTATATTTCCATTTCTTCCAATATTATAAGCTTCGTCAATTGCTTCGTCCACATGGTATTTAACTTCTAATTGTTCAGGTATCAAAGTAAAATTTTCTCCATTTGCAACTATTTGAATTTTTCTAGTTTTTTCTTCTTCAAATTTTTCATCTAATAATTTTCTTGCTTCTTCTATTGTTAAACCTTCCATATTTATGTTTCTAATAGATGCACCTTTTAAAATAGATTCATTATTAGAATTGATTAGTGCAAATATTGTAGAGAAAACTCCAATAATAATTAAAAGTATAAGAATAACAATAATTACTATTGCACTCTTGTTTTTACCTTTTTTAGGTTGTTTTCTTTGTTTAAATGAATATGTTTGCTCACTATTTCTTTGTTCCTTTGTTGTTTCTTTTTGTTCTGTTTTTGTGCTATTTTCAACACGTTCTTGCTTTGTTTCTTTTACTTCTTCTTTAATTTTCTTATTTTCTTCTTTTGGTTTTTCTTCAGAAACTTTGTTCTCTAAAATTTCTGCTTTAATTTCTTCATCCATATGTTTCGACACCTTTCATCAAAATTTATCTCTTTTTGTTTTATCTTATCATAAAATGTCTATTTTTACAATATAAATTACAGAAATTTAATAAGTAATTATTACTATTCAAATATATTACAATTGGTTGAAAAATATTTCAAAAATTGTTTTGTTTAAGGCCTTTGCTATTTTTTCCATTATTTCTACAGATGGATGAGTTCTTGAACCTCTTTCTAAATGGCATAAATATCCGCTTGACACTCCAGATTTTGAAGCAAGTTCATCTAAAGTCATTCCCTTTTCTTTCCTGATATCTTTCAATTTGTTATAGTACATGTTAAGACCTCCTTTGTCTAATTAACAATGATAATATCATAACTCAATTTGACAAGTCAAGAGTTTT
>ENA-OOQO01000744-OOQO01000744.1-human-gut-metagenome-genome-assembly--contig:-NODE-744-length-18544-cov-2.697009_pt1 | contig 18544 bp, 15 predicted proteins | sample MGYA00241088_ERZ501162 | MGnify/ENA primary metagenome ERZ501162 (study PRJEB25962, sample SAMEA2042497) | human gut metagenome | biome: human gut; feature: human-associated habitat; material: faeces... | reverse complement strand
GCTGCCATGACATAACCGATATGACTTTACGGTCGTTATTTCATAATATTTCCAAACGAAAAATGCGTGTAAAAAAAGAAATTGTATCCGTGAGTTATTCAAAAAATCATTCAAATTTTGACTACTGCTGTTCTTTTTATGTGCGAAAAAAAGGTGTAAATTTCCTTTTTGACGCTATCTGCAAATGCGGTTATATCGCTTTTGAAAATGTTTTGATCGACGAAACGGATATGAGACTGCTGTGTGATACCGCCGAAGACACATTGGAAATTCTGAAAAAATATAATCCAAAAAACAATAAAATATCGCTTAATTTCATTTTTGTCTTTGTTGCTAACATTAATACATCAATTATTATTAAGCCAAGTACCATTCCCACTGTTGAAATTATATCAGTTTTTTGCATTTCTGCAATAAACGAAGTTGATATTTCTCCTATTATTTTAAACATATATGTGTAAGTATATGTGCCTATCGGAGATACAAAGCTACCTAATATTAAACAAATTATTGCAACAATTAACACTTTTATACTTATTGATTCTGTCGTTATTTTTTGAAGTATACCTTTGTTTTTGAAAATTCTATACATAATAGCTTCTGCCAAATAAGGCATAACTAATATAACGGTCATATTCCATACAGATGCATGAAAATTTACAATTAATACAGATACCACAAATAATGCTAAATAATATCTCTTTTGCTTTGTATTGATTAATTTTTCGATAAAATAAACTTCCCATAGTAACAATAGATATGATACAATCTGTCCTCTACCTGTTATAAAGCCAGAAGGTGTTAAAAGTAACATAATAATCGCCGTTGCTAAAAAAGATATAATAACATTATTTTTTTGTTTAATTAAAATATAAAATGACGATAAAGCAATTGCACATGTTGTAATTACTATAAAAGCGTAAATTCCTGCATATCCAAATACATTATATATAAAAGCAATAGCTACATCAAAAGCCCATCTCAACTTAAAAAATTCTAGATTTCCATGCCAAGTCAAATGATCCATGTTATCATATCCATCTTGAATTATATGATTTCCTGTTGCAATAGTAAAAAACGTATCATTTTGCATTTGTTTAGTTACTGTTAGTAAGATTATTATAATTAATAAAATACTAAAAGTTATATACAACTTTTTTTTCTTCATAATTGTTCTCCTTATTTATTTTCTACTTTTTATATTTTACCGTAAAAAAGCCTTTTTTTCAATCATATTATAAATATTTTATTATCGTTTCAGTTTTTTCTTGATTTTTTTGCCATTTGCGCGTATAATTTCCTTATATTAATTTAGAGATAGGAGTGTTTCTTATGGAAAAAGTAACAATTAAAGATTTATATCGTAACACAGAAAATTACATTGACAAAACTGTTGAAGTTGCTGGCTGGGTTAGAACAGTTAGAGATTCAAAAGCTTTTGGATTTATAGAATTAAATGATGGTTCTTTTTTCAATAATTTGCAGATAGTTTTCAACGACAAATTAGCAAATTTTGAAGAAGTTCGTAAATTAACAATCAGTTCATCTATTATAGTAAATGGAACAGTTGTAAAAACAGAAAATGCAAAACAACCATTCGAAATTCATGCAGATAGCGTAGAAATATTCAATCTAGCAGATGCAGATTATCCATTACAAAAGAAAAGACATTCTTTTGAATATTTAAGAACTGTTGCACATTTACGTCCAAGAACAAATACTTTTAACGCAGTATTTAGAATTAGAAGTGTTGCAGCATTTGCAATACACGAGTATTTCCAAAATAACGGATATGTATATGTTAATACTCCTATAATAACATGTGCCGATTGTGAAGGTTCAGCCGAAATGTTTAAGCTTACTACATTAGATTTGGACAAGCCACTTCCTCAAAAAGATGGAAAAACGGATTTTAGTGAAGATTTATTTGGCAAAAAAGCTTATATAACAGGTTCTGGACAACTTCATGGCGAGACATTCGCAGAAGCATACGGAAAAATTTACACATTCGGGCCAACATTAAGAAGCGAAAATTCAAACACCAAAACACACGCAAACGAATTCTGGATGATTGAACCAGAAATCGCATTCTGTGATTTGGAGCAATTAATGGACATAGAAGAAGATTGCTTAAAATTCGTAGTTTCTAGAGTTTTAGAAAAATGCCCAGAAGAAATGGAATTCTGTGATAAGTTTATCGAAAAAGGATTAATCGATAAGCTACACAAATTAATCAATTCAAAATTTGTCAGAATTGATCATAAAGAAGCTATCGATATTTTAAAGAAAGCAGACAAAGAATGGGAATTTAAACCTGGATATGGCGAAGATTTAGCAAAAGAACATGAGAAATATTTAACAGAGTATTTCAATGGACCAGTATTTGTAAAGAATTGGCCAAAAGACATAAAATCATATTACATGAAACTTAACCCAGATGGAGAAACTGTTGCAGGTGTTGACCTAGAAGTTCCAGGAGCAGGAGAAATTATGGGTGGTTCTCAAAGAGAGGAAAATTACGAAAAACTAGTAGCTCGTATGAAAGAAATGGGTATTGCAACAGAGCCATTATATTGGTACCTAGACTTACGTAGATATGGCTCAGTAATTCACTCTGGTTTCGGATTAGGATTTGAAAGACTTCTTATGTACATTACAGGAATTGAAAACATAAGAGATGTAATACCTTATCCAAGAACACCAAATAACTGTGATTTCTAATACGGTAAAAGAAGCATTATAGTGCTTCTTTTTGTTTGCAATATTATTAAATCTTTCAAGAATTAGACTTTTAAAGAGCATTCAAATTTACTTGAATGCCCTTTGTTTTATTTATTAATTTTTTGTCTTACATATTCGTACAACATAATCCCAGTTGCAACAGATGCATTTAAACTTTCCGTCTTTCCCAACATAGGTATTTTTACTCTGTTATCAGCTATTGCCTGTACTTCTTTTGAGACACCATTTGCCTCATTTCCAATTACGATTACTTTTTTATTGTATTCTATATCATAAACACTATCGTTTGTATCTAGCGAAGTTACAACAACCTTGAATTTATTTTTCTTTATTTCTTTTAGAGTCGCAACCAAATCATCAGTCTCTATTACTTTTACTCTTAATATTGCTCCCATGGTTGACCTTACAACTTTTGGATTATAGCTATCTGCAGTTGTTTTTGTAACTATTATCTGTTTTAAATTTACACTATCTGCTGTTCTCAAAATAGTTCCTAAATTTCCTGGGTCTTGTATTCCATCTAGTGCAAGGATTATATCTTGGTCATATTGTATTTTTTCTGTTTTACTAGGCTTTTCTAAAACAGCAAGAATTCCCTGTGGAGCAACAACATCAGTCAAAAAGTTAAATACTTTTGCATTTACATATATGCAATCATATTTTGCAATTTCATATAAAAGTTTCTGTTCTATATCTCCAGTTTTTAAGCACTCTTCGCAAACAACAATCTTGTCTATTTTAGCATTTGCTACAATAGCATCTTCAATCATCTTCACACCTTCAATTATATACAAACCAGCTTCATCTCTGTACTTTTTATCTTTTAATTTTTTAATATTTTTTACAGTCTCATTATCTTTACTAGTAATAATTTGCATAGCCACTCCTTTTAAGAATTTTATACTTTATTATATCAGAAATAATTCATTATTTTAAAAATCAAACTGGAAGCTCGCCTTTGAGGGGTCCGAATGGAGCCCCGACCAAGAGCGACATGTTGGATTTTAAAAATTGAATTATTTCTGTATAGACACTAACATTTCCTTAATCATTTCTATTATCTTCTTTTCGTCTTTTTCGTTTGTGTTTAATGTTATGTATGGTTCAATTCCTTGTGAGAATCTTATCTTTGGTCCGTATTTTGTTACTAATTTGTTTATAATGTCTCCATTTATTTGAATGTTGTCTTTGTCTAAATAGAATACTACATTCTTTCCTTTTTGTGATAATTTAAGCACATTTGCGTTTCTTGCAAGTATTTTTATTCTTGCAATTTCTATTAGATTTTCAACTTCTGTTGGCATTGTTCCATATCTATCTATTATTTCATCTATAACGTCTTCTATATCTTTATTGTTTCTACACAATGCAATATCTTGATAGATTTCAATTTTTTGTGCGCTGTCTTCTATGTATGTTTCTGGAATATAGCTTGATAAATCGATATCTATTTGTACGTCTTTTTCTTCTTTTACCGGTGTTCCCTGCATCTCTCTTACGACTTCATCTAACAATTTACAGTATGTATCATATCCAACTTGCTCCATGTGTCCAGATTGAATTTCTCCAAGCATGCTTCCTGCACCTCTTATTTCCAAATCTCTCATGGCAATTTTAAATCCAGAACCAAATTCGGTAAATTCTTTTATTGCTTTCAATCTCTTGTCTGCAACTTCTGATAATAATTTATCTCTTCTATATGTTACATATGCGTATCCTTGCCTGTCTGAACGACCAACTCTTCCACGTATTTGGTACAATTGAGCAAGTCCAAGTCTATCTGCATTTTCTACTATTATTGTGTTCGCATTTGGAATATCTATTCCAGATTCCAAAATTGTTGTGCAAACAAGTACATCTGTTTTATGCTCAATGAAGTCCTGCATTATACTTTCAATCTCTGCTCCAGTCATTTTGCCATGTGCAAATTCGACTCTCGCCTCTGGAACTAATTTTGAAATTTCGTCTGCTTTTCTTATTATTTTTTCAACATTATTGAACAGATAGAATACTTGACCATTTCTTTCAAGTTCTCTTGTTATTGCTTCTTTAATAACTTCATCATCATACTCTAACACATAAGTTTGAACAGGTTTTCTGTTTTGAGGTGGCTCATAGATTACAGACATATCTCTTACTCCAACAATCGACATATGCAGTGTTCTTGGAATTGGTGTTGCTGTCATTGTAAGTACATCTATGTTTTCTTTTAGCTTTTTTATCTTTTCTTTATCCTTTACACCAAATCTGTGTTCCTCGTCTATAATTAGCAAGCCTAAGTCTTTAAATTCCACATCTTTACTTAAAAGTCTATGTGTTCCAACTACTACATCTACTTCTCCTAGTTTTAGTTTTTTTATTACCTCATCTTGCTCTTTTTTAGTTCTAAATCTGTTTAGCAATTCAACTTTTATTGCAAACTCTTCCATTCTTGTCTTAAACTCTTCATACTGCTGGTTTGCAAGAATTGTTGTTGGAACTAAATATGCAACTTGCTTTTGATCCATTACAGCCTTAAATGCTGCACGGATTGCAACTTCTGTTTTTCCATAACCAACATCTCCACAAAGAAGTCTATCCATTGGTTTATTCGACTCCATATCTTTTTTCACTTCTGCAATACATCTTAATTGGTCATCTGTTTCTTGATATGGAAAACTATCTTCAAACTGTTTCTGCCATGGCGTATCTTTAGAAAACATGAAGCCCTGAGCCTTTTGTCTTCTGGCATACAATTCAATTAAGTCTCTAGCAACTTCTTTTAAATTATTCTTTACTCTTGCCTTAGTGTTTTCCCACTCTTTGCTTCCAAGCTTATTAAGTTTAGGCTCTCCATCGCCACCACCAACATATTTTCTAATGTTATCGAGCATATCTGTTGGTACATACAAAACATCATCGTTTTTATACTTAACCTTGATATAATCTTTTGTAATTCCATCTGCTGTTGTAATAGTATTTACACCAATATAAATTCCTATTCCTTGTGTTTTGTGAACAACATAATCTCCAGCTCTTAAATCTGCAAAAACAACCTTTTCTCCCTGTTTGAAAGAATCTGTATGCTTTTTCTTTTTTGGTTCACTTGCAATAAAATCTTCGCCCGTAATTACCATTACATTTGTCTCGTAATTTTCAAAACCAGACGACAGGCTTCCATTTGATATGATTACCGTTTTATTTTTAAAATATTCCTCAATCGAATTTTTATAAATTTTCTCTTGTGAATCTTCTAATTTTTCGAAGTATTTATACTTTATTTCTTCTGGTTCTAATAAAGCCTCAATTTTCTTGCTTCCAGCCTCATTTCCAGTAAGTACTATAACCCTCTTATTTTCATCTAGTGCTTTCTTTATTTCTGTGGTTAAAATATTCAATTCACTCTTAAAAAAATGCATATCTCTGTATTTAAAATTAAATACATTTGCGGAAAATTTTGTAGTATTTTTATCACTTAATAAGTCTGTTTCGTACAAATATATCAACTGATTTTCCACATTTTCCACATTTTCCACATCATATTTTGCAATATTCTTTATAGAATCTGGAACAATTCTATCTTTTTCTAGCAAAGTTTCAATAAGTTGATTATTGTCATTAATTATATTTTCTTGTCTTACATTTATTTTCTCAATATCATCTAAACATATTAAATAATCTTCTCCAATGTATTCCATAAAAGACGATTGCTTATCATAAAACTCATTAAAATATTTATCGACTTTGCTTATATAATCTCCATTTCTTATAAGCTCTATGTCTTCTGTTATATTTTTAGCGTTTTCTTCACTCGCATTCTCTTTTTTATTCTCAATTTGTTTGCAGATTTTATCAATATTTTTTGTTACAATAAGCTCATGAGATGGATAAATTCTAGCTTCTTCAATCATCTTATTAGAACGTTGAGAAGTTATACTAAAACTTCTAATTGAATCGACTTCGTCTCCCCAGAACTCAATTCTTACACCCTGTGTGTTAGTAGTTCCAATATCTAAAATTCCGCCTCTTACGCTAAACTGACCTTTTCCATCAACTATATCTGCCCTTTCATATCCAAGGTGAATCAAGCTTTGCTTTAATTCTTCCAAATTGAAACACTTACCAACCTTAAACTCTAATAATGCTTTATACACTTCTTCTTTCGAAATCATCTTTTGCATCATTGCTTCTATAGTTGTAATTACAATTAGTCTATTTTCATTCTTTTTAGCAGATTTTTCTTGTTCAAAAATTTTATTTAATGTTTCTATTCTTTCATATGGCAAATCTTTACTCTCTGCCACGTAGTCATATGAAGCTATTTCTCTCTTTGGGAAATATACAACATTGCCAGAAAAATATTTTAAATCTTTATATATTTTTTTAGCCTGCAACTCATTATAAGTTACTATGCAAATGTTTCTATCTGCAAACTCTTTCGTAGCCTCTAATAATTGTATTTTTCCAACGCTAGATAAGCCCGATAATACTATCGGACTTATTTTTTTATTTATATCTGATACATACTCTTTAAACTTTCCCAAGTTTTCAAGCTCTTTAATTAGAATATTCATTACTATTCCTCTTACATATTTTCTAGATATTTAATATAAATTTTTGCACAACATTCACAGTCAAATTCTGCCCTATGGAACCCATCTTCTTGAATCCCAATACATCTTGCTACCGTATTTAGCTTATGGTTTGGCAAGTTTGGCAACATTTTTCTGCTAAGTGCAACTGTATCTATAACTTTATTTTTAGAAAAGCTCTTGTTTGAATTGTTTTGTAAGAAGCTAACATCAAAATTAGCATTGTGTGCAACAATAATATGATTACCAATAAACTCAACAAGCTTAGGCATTACATCTTCAATTTGTGGAGCATTTTCTAACATTTTATTAGTAATTCCAGTCAAATTTGTTATAATATCTGAAACCTCTTTCTTAGGCTTTACTAGTGTAGAAAAAGTATCAATCTTCTTTGCGCCATCATACTTAATTGCACTAATTTCAATAAGCTCATTATATACAGGCGAAAGTCCAGTAGTTTCAACATCAACCGCAACGAATTTTACTTCTTTCTTTCGTTTATTTATTTCAATTCTTTTGTTGTCATCTAAAATTGATATTTGTTCCATAGTGCTTTTCTAAATTTCTCCCTTTTTAATTTTTTCTAAAGCAATCGCAATTTGATCTGGGCAAGAAGTTCCCTTTCTGCCACATTCAATTCCTTTTAATTTTGCAATTACATCATCAATGGTCATTCCTTTTACAAGGCTTGCAATTCCCTGTAAATTTCCATTGCAACCATTTATTACTTTTAGGTTCTTTATAATATTATTCTCAACTTCTACAATTATTTCTGTAGAACATACTCCTTGTGGTTTATATCTATATTCCATTTAAAAGTTCATTCCTTTCAACATTTTACTATACCATAATACAACAAAATCAGGAAAAAATCAAGAAAATGGCAAATTTTAGTTTGCTTTTTATGTAAATCAATGATATAATATATTCAATCGGGTCTCATGCCCGTAAAACACATAAAAAGGAGAAAGAAAAATGACTACTGCAGTAGAAAGATTCGAAAGGGTTACCTCTATACAGAAAATAAACGGAAAGAGGAAACGTATGATCCTGAGTGGATATATTCCTGCTCAGGTGGACCCTTATACCGCATTTGCGGATAAAGCGTTCATCGACCTCCGTGTTCAGCTTTCCAAAGCCGAGGAAAAACTGAGCATGAATGAGGTTACTAAACTCTACACTGAGTTTAGCGACATCATTCGGGTACCCGATGGTCGCACCGAAATGCTGTGCAGCACCATTGATGGAGTAAAATATATGGCAGTATACTGTCATTGTTGCTCTATCGAGGCTGGGAAGAGGCTCTATGAGAGCCTGAAGGAAAAGTACTTCACCAAGTAAATTTCTCCAGCTGTTCTCTATCCCCTCGTACCACACCTGTGGTTCGGGGGGACTTTTTGTGTTTATTTGCATTTTATGTAAATATGTATTATAATATATATAATCGGAACTCAGATTCCGTTCCACTCAAGAAAGGTATAAAAAAATGATTATTGAAGACAAGATTGCTTTAAAAAAGATTCGGGGGCAAAAACGTATAATTGAATTGTACGTTAACACTCCCAGCTTTGTAGACGAGTTTATAAGCCATGATGAAGCTTTGAACCTGCTTGTTCTCATCCAAATAATGGATGAAGAACGTGCTCATCGTCGTGCCGGACTTCGGTTCCGGCGCAAAGTGAGCAAAATCTTTACTCAGCACTGGAGCAATATCCGGGCCGAGTACAGAATCATTTGCGCAGATGATGGGAATCATTATCTGCGAGCCGAATTCCACTGCTACAGTGATGTAGCAGGGAAAGGGCTCTATGAACGAATCTGTAAGAATTTGTTCTGAGCTTTACACCTTTCGATCCCCCAGCTTACACCTGTAAGCCGGGGGATTTTTAATAATTATATTAACTTGAACTAAAAAAGTTATCATACACATTTTATTTTTTTCTCAATTCATTTATAATTTTTATTAAATTTTCTACAAGATAATCTATATCTTCTTTCGTATTTTCATCTCCTAATGTTATTCTTATTGTTCCTTCTAGCCATTCTCTATCTAATCCTATTGCCATTAACACATGAGATGGAGTCGTTGTTCCGGATGAACAAGCAGAGCCACCAGAAGCACATATTCCTACCTCATCTAATTTCATTAAAATATCACTCGAATCACAGCCTTTAAAAGAAACATTTATATTTCCTGGTAATCTATTTATTAAATCTCCATTTATTTTTATGTCTTTAATATTTTCCATTAATCTTAATATACAACTTTGCCTCAAACTCAATAATTTTTTATTATATCTATCTATATTGTATGCTGCAATCTCTATTGCTTTTCCTAATCCTACTATTCCAGCAACATTTTCTGTCCCAGACCTTTTATTTTTTTCTTGATGACCACCATCTTGTATTCTTTCAAAATTTATACCTTTTCTTACATATAATGCGCCAACACCTTTTGGTCCATAGAATTTATGTGCAGACATCGAAAGCATATCTACATTCATACTCTGAACATCTATTTTAACCTTTCCAACTGCTTGAACCGCATCTGTATGAAATACAATATTATTACAGTGTGCTATTCTTCCAATTTCTCGTACATTTTGTATGGTTCCAAGTTCATTATTTGCCATCATTATACTAATTAGTATTGTATCATTACATATTTCATATTTAAGTTGATTAATGTCTACAAATCCATTCTCGTCAACATTTAGATATGTTACTCTAAAACCTTTGTGCTCTAAATTTTTACACGTATTTAAAACCGCTGGGTGTTCAATTTTAGATGTTATTATGTGGTTTCCTCTACATCTATTGGCGTATGCAAATCCTTTAATTGCTAAATTATCACTTTCACTTCCGCAAGAAGTAAAATATACTTCCTCTTCACAACAATTTATTGCTCTTGCAACTTTTCGTCTAGCACATTCTATGGCTCTTTTTGCCTCACGGCCTATATAATATAAAGATGATGGATTCCCATACTCTAAATTAAAATATGGTATCATCTCATTTAAAACTTCTCTCTTTACTGCAGTTGTTGCAGAATGGTCAAAATAAATCTCCTTCAAAAAATCACTTCCTATTCCATATATTATATTCAAGCGTAAAAAAACGGTGCTGGCTTTTAACCAACACCTTTCCTTTATTTTGAAGATGAATCTTTCCATCTATCAATTTTAATTTCTCTATATGTGTCCATTACATCCATGTATTTTGAATATTCATCTTCCCATATCATAGAAGGAATTTTTTCGAATGCACCAGACACTTTTTCAGCTTCTTGTAAGAAAATTATTTTTTCTTGTGGTGACATTTTGTTGTATTTTTTTGAGAACAAATATAATTTATCTAATTCTTCGTTTGCCTTTATGAATGACCAAAAGTCTTTTACTTCAATTCCGGCCATATTAATCTGAATTACTGCAAACGTAATCAATGTTATAATTATGAATATTAATATTCCAACAACAACAATTGCCTCCATTTCATTCTACCTTCCTTACTTTTCAAGACTATTCCTCACTAAATATTGCCTCGAACTCTTCTCCTGTAATTTTTTCTTTTTCTAATAATACTTTTGCTACTGCATGTAATTTATCTTCATGTGTTTTTAATATTTCTTTGGCACTATTGTAACATGTGTCTAGAATTCTCTTCATTTCTTCATCTATTATTCCTGCTGTCTCTTCAGAATATGTTTTTTCTTGTGCGAAGTCTCTTCCTAAGAATACTTCGTTTTGGTCTGAACCTAAAGTAATTGTTCCTACTCTTTGGCTCATTCCGTATTTTGTTACCATTGAATTTGCAATCTTTGTAGCTCTTTCAATATCATTGCTTGCACCTGTTGAGATATCATCTAATATTAATTCTTCTGAAGCTCTACCACCTAATAGTGATATTATTTGTTCAATCATTTCTGTTTTAGACATAAATGATTTATCTTCTGTTGGTTGATACATTGTGTATCCACCAGCCATTCCTCTTGGAACTATTGATATTTCGTGTACTGCATCTTGTGTTGGCAAGAATTTACTTACTACTGCGTGACCAGCCTCGTGATATGCAACAAGTTTCTTTTCTTTTTCGCTTCTTACTCTTGTTGTCTTTTCTGGTCCCATTGTAACCTTAACCATTGCATCTTCAATTTCTTTTTCATGAATTTCTTTTAAGTTTCTTCTTGCTGCTAACAATGCTGCTTCATTTAATATGTTTTCTAAATCAGCGCCAGAGAATCCTGCAGTATTTTTTGCAACTACTTTAAGATCTATATCATCTGCTAATTTCTTTTTCCTTGCATGAACTTCTAATATTTGCTCTCTTGCTCTAACGTCTGGAAGTCCGACTACTATTTGTCTATCAAATCTTCCTGGTCTTAATAAGGCTTTATCTAATACATCTGGTCTGTTTGTTGCAGCCAATACTATAACGCCTTCGTTTGCAGCAAATCCATCCATTTCAACCAATAATTGGTTTAATGTTTGCTCTCTTTCGTCATGTCCTCCACCAAGGCCTGCGCCTCTTTGACGACCAACTGCATCAATTTCATCTATGAATACTATACAAGGAGCTTTTTTCTTTGCTTCTTCAAATAAATCTCTTACACGTGATGCACCAACACCAACGAACATTTCTACGAAGTCTGAACCACTTATTATAAAGAATGGAACTCCTGCTTCACCTGCAACTGCTTTTGCAAGTAATGTTTTACCAGTTCCTGGTTGACCTACTAATAAAACACCCTTTGGAATATGTGCTCCCATCTCTGTGAATTTTGTAGGATTTTTTAAGAATTCTACTATTTCTTCTAATTCCTCTTTTTCTTCATCAACACCAGCCACATCATCAAATGTAACTCTGTTTTTATCTGTTGGATTTAATACTCTAGCTTTGCTCTTTCCAAATGTCATTGTTTTATTTCCGTTTTGGCTATTTGCCCCACTCATTAATACAAACCAGAAAATAAAGAATATTACTATAATCCCTATTGGAGTTAAATATGCTAAGAAAATCCCCAAAGCAGACTCAGATTTTTCAGTTACAGTTATGCTGGCTGATTTCATGTTGTCTTGTAAATTTTCCATCAAGTTATCTACACTTGGCACATTAACCTTTTTCTCTATATTATCATTTTTAAGCTTTACTGTTGCAGAAGCACCGCCTGCATCAAGCTCAATCTTTTCAACTTGACCAGCATCAATCTTTGCAATCAAGTCTGAATATGAAAGTTTTGTATTTGAATTTTCTAATATTGTTGATATTGCTACCACCAAAATTACGCCAATTATTAGCCAAATAGCTAATGTCTTTAAACTATTTTTCAAAATATTTCCTCCTTTTGTTTGATACTATAAATATAATTTTTTGTTATATTTATTATTACTTTTTCCTTTCAGATATTTTGCAATATATCACATTTAAGCCATTATTTCAATACTTTCAGGCAAAGTTTATTATTACAAAATTGTTAAATTTTCGTAAGTCCTACGGAAACTTTCAAAAGAAACTTTTCCACCTTTTACGAATACTTTATAATTTTTATTCGGCATCAAAAATTTATTTCCTATATTATTTCCACATAATTTTATAATATCCTCTACATGTTTCTTTTCTATTCCATTCGATGTTCCAAATAGTGTTTTTGTGGTTTGCATTATTATTCTTGTTTTTATTACATGTTCTAGTTGATTAAATTTTTTTAAATTTAAAACAATTTCTGTGTTTTTTTGCTCTATTAAAATCTCTAGGAAAGCTTTCTCCGTAGCATTTTGCATATATTCTTCTTCGTCTAAAACAAGTTCAGAAAGTCTATCTAATGTTTCTATTATATTGGGATTGAATTCTTTTTGAATATATGGAATGAGTTCATTTCTTATTCTGTTTCTTGTGTATGTATTGTCTTTGTTTGTTTTGTCGAATTTAGGTTGTAAATTTTTTTCTTCACAATAATTTTCAATATCAACTCTATCACATTTTATTAAAGGCCTTATAAATTTTCCTTCTCTATATGGCTTTATGCCTCCGAGGCCAGAAATTCCACTTCCTCTTAAAAGGTGCATCAACACTGTTTCTGCATTGTCATTACGATTGTGCGCGATTGCAATTTTATTTGCGCCAACCTTTTCTGATATCTCATCGAAAAATGCATATCTTTCTTTTCGTCCACATTCTTCTGTGCCAATCTTTAATTCTGCTGATTTTTTTAGAATATCGACAAATTTTACATAGCACTCGATTCCTTTATTCTTACAATATTCTTGCACATACTCTGTCTCAGATTTTGCCTCTTCCCTTATCATATGGTTTAAATGTGCAACTACTATCTTTTTGATTTGTAATTTTTGCTTTAATTCTACCAGATTATCCAACAGGCACATCGAGTCTGGCCCTCCAGAAACAGCCACTATAATAGTATCGTCTGGTTCTATTAAATTATACTTTTTTGTCGTATTTATTATTGTTTCTCTTACCATTTAAATTCCTTACTCTCTATATTTATCCAAATTAGCAAATTTAGTATATTGACCAAGCCATGCTAAGTCTACAGTTCCAGTAGAACCAGCTCTTTGCTTTGCAATTATTACTTCTGCTTGATTTTTCTTTTCAGAATCTTCATTATAATAATCGTCTCTGTACAAGAACATAACTATATCGGCATCCTGCTCGATAGAACCAGATTCACGCAAATCTGAAAGCATAGGCCTATGATCAGGTCTTGCCTCAACGGCTCTAGATAGCTGTGAAAGCGCAATTACTGGAACCTCAATTTCTTTCGCAAGAATTTTTAAAGATCTACTAATCTCTGCAATTTCTTGCTCTCTGCTTGATGTTTTACCACTTCCTTGAACAAGTTGCAAATAGTCGATTATTACTAACCCAATATTTTTTTCTAATTTTAATTTTCTACATTTTGCACGTATTTCCATAACAGAAATACCTGCTGTATCATCTATAAAAATTTGTGCTTGAGATAATTCTCCAGATGTTTCTGCAAGCTTGCTCAAATCTTCATCCGTTAATTCACCAGTTCTTACAGCATTACTATCAACTAATGCTTCGCTACACAGAATTCTGTTAGCAACTTGGTCTTTCGCCATTTCCAAGCTGAATATAGCAACCGGAATGTTTGCCCTTGTAGCAGCATACGCACCAATATTCAACGCGAATGCAGATTTTCCCATGGCAGGTCTAGCAGCAATTAATATAAACTCAGAGCCGTGAAGTCCGGCAGTCATTCTGTCTAAGTCAATAAATCCTGTTGGTACACCAGTTACGTGTTGTTTCTGATTATACAATTCTTCTAACTTAGCAAAAGATTCAACTAAAACATCTTTAATTGGAGTATAACCTTTCTGGCTCTTTTTTTGCATAACATCAAAAATTTTCTTTTCTGCCAAATCCATAACTCTTTCTGGTTCTTCTGTTGGTTCATATCCCATATTTAGAATGTCGTTCGCAGTCTTTATTAAATTTCTAAGCATAGCCTTTTCTTCGACTATTTTTATGTATCTATCAACGTTTGCCGTAGTTGGAACCTTATCAGGAAGAACAGCAATATATTCTAGTCCTCCAACGGCTTCCAACTTGTTCATAGAAGAAAGCTCTGCCTTTAGAGTTATAATGTCTATAGGCTCTGCTCTATTATAAATGTTTAAAATAGCTTCATAAATTATTTTATTGTCTTCTCTATAAAAATCTTCTGGTTTTAATGTTTCAATGGCCGAACTAACCGCATCTTGGTCTGTAAGCATACTTCCAATTACAGCTTGCTCTGCTTCTATATCCTGTGGTGGCACTTTGCCTAAATCCATTACAATCTTCCTTTCATTTTTTTATTTTCAACTCTACTCTGCGATAATATCAACCTTTAATTTGCCTGTAACGCCTTCATATAATTTAACATCAACTGTTACAGTTCCAAGTGTTTTGATAGTTTCAGATAACATTATTTTTTTCTTGTCTATCTCTATTTTATAATCCTTTTTTAATCCTTCGGAGATTTCTTTGCTTGTAACTCCTCCAAAGATTTTTCCATTTTCTCCAGCTCTTACCTTAATTTTTAGCATAATTCCTGTAAGTTTCTTTGCAAGCTCTTCTGCTTCTTTCTTTTCAGTATCTTTTCTAAATTGATTTGACTCTTGTTTAGATTTTAATTTGCTCATATTTTCATTATTAGCCTCAACAGCTAGCTTTTTAGGAAATAGGAAATTACGTGCATATCCATCACTTGCTTCAATAACCTGATCTTTCTTTCCTACTCCTTTTATATCACCTAATAAAATAACTTTCATAATAATTGTCTCCTTCCAATTTTGTGTCACATATATTTTACTATCTTATTTGAGATTTGTAAATGATTTTTGACAATAGATAAAAAAAAATCCCCCAATAGGGCAATGTCCTCTTGGGCTAGTTCTTTTATGATATTTCTGTAAAATATTCGTTTATTCTGTTTATCAATTCTTGTTTTACTTCTTCTTGTGTCATTCCTTCTACTTGGGCTCCTGCAACTGTTATATGTCCTCCACCGCCGAGTTTTTCTAATATTAGTTGTACGTTTATGTCTCCAATAGATCTACCACTAATATAGATTTTATCGCCCATTTTTCCAATTACGAATGATGCTGTTATATTGCTTATTGTTAATAATTCATCTGCTGCTTTCGCACATGTAATGTTTGCATCACTATCTTCTTTATCATATATTGAAATCGCGATTGTATCGTCTATTATCTCTGATTTTGCAACTATTTCAGATATTTTATTATAAGTTTCTAGATCACTTTGGAACCACTTCTTTACTTTTATAATATCTACTCCACATTTTCTTAAAAATGCTGCAGCTTCAAAGGTTCTTACACCTGTTTTAAATGTAAAGTTCTTTGTATCCATCATTATTCCGGCATACAAGGCTTCTACCTCAAACTTAGTAAGTTTTACTGTTTTTTCGGCATATTCTACAAGTTCTGTTACAAGCTCACAAGCAGATGATGCATATACTTCGTGGAATGTTAATATAGCATTTTCTATATAATCTGTTCCTCTTCTATGGTGGTCTATTACCACAATTTTATCTGTCTTGTCTAATAATTCTGGAGCTTCAACATAGTTTTTCTTATCTGTATCTACTACAACTAGTAATGTATCAGCACTTATCTTGTTTAAAGCTTCATTTTTGTCAATTATAACATCACTATATTCTTCTATATCTTTCAAATCATTTATAAAATTATCTAGGCTTGTACCATTTGTCTCGTTTACAATATAGGCTTCTTTTCCTATAGTTTTCGCAATTCTATATACGCCCATTCCAGAGCCCATCGCATCTATATCACTATTGGTATGTCCCATTATTATAACATTGCTTGCACTAGTCATTAATTCTTCTAATGCTTGTGCAACAATTCTAGCCTTAACCTTTGTACGTTTTTCGACTTCTTGAGTTCTACCACCAAAGAAATAATATTTGCCATTTTGTTTTATAATAGCTTGGTCTCCACCACGACCTAAGGCTATGTCTATTACAGCCTTAGCTGATTTATATTCTTCAGAATTTGTTTTTTCATTTTCAGAAATTGCAATACTTAATGTTAATTGTATATTGTCCTCGGTTTTTATTTCTTTAATCTCATCCAGAATTTCAAATTTATCTTCTTTTATCTTTTCTAAATTCAATTGATCAAATATACATACATAAGTATCTCTTTCAGATTTCACAAGTAATCCATCATACTTGTTCACCCAAGAGTATATGTTCTTTTCCGCACTCGAAGTAATTTTTAGTTTTTCTTCTTCAGTCACTCTCTGCATTAATTCTTCATAATTGTCTAATACTATAATTCCTATACAAGTTCTAGAATTAGTATACTCTTCTAGCAATTTCACATGATTTGTCTCATCTAAAAAATATACTGTTGCCATATATTCTGATGAATTTTTATGTTCTTTTTCTTTAAACTTTGTATATTCGGCAATTACTTTATAATTTTTTTCACCAATTTTCATACTTTCAGAAATTGATATATTATTTGTATTTTGGCCATTTTCAATTTTTAATTTCAACTCTTTTATTATGTCAGTTAAAGTAGATCCCGTATCTATGTTTGCAAACTCTCTAATAAAGTTGCTACTCTTCCAAATTATATTTCCATTCGTCTCTAAAACGACTAATGGAAATGGTGAGTTTATTATAGTACTTTGAGCTGCTTTATCAACACTTACAGTAAGCTCATTAATGTGCTCTGATATTTCCGTCTTTCTCTTATTGTTTGACCATATCGTATACACAAAAATAGCAATGTACGCTAAAATAGATGGTATTATTGCCTTAGGCTCAACCACACATAAAATTACTAATATAATAGCAATTACTACTAGGTATATTTTTGTTCTCGAAATTAATTTATCTAAATTTAATTTAGTTTTCGGCATATATTTTATCTCCACCTTTATATACCTATTTTACCTTATTTTTAAGTATTTGTCAATTTATCGCATGTTTCCAGCCTTTTCTAATATACTTTAGTTGTTTTTTCTCATAAATTTATTTCGACATTTTTTCATCAGTTCATGCTATCACTTTGATTTTTTACAAGTAATCATTATATTGTAGCCTGTCTCTTATTCTCCTTTACTCTCTCTTTCTTTTCTGCTTTAATTAACACAAAATTTTGAGTATTACTCTTATTTTCTTTTATTAGCAAGTTTTCTTCTTTCCTTGCCACATATGTATTTATTCCCACATTTTCAACTAAATATTTATGCTTTCTATATAAGATTATTATGTTCTTATTATTTTCTTCTATTATTAATAAATCATCTTTTGTAAATTTATTATCTGCAAAATATTTTGTATTCAGTCCGCAAAGCATTGGTACAATAATTCCTACTACCACTTCATAGAATGTATTTACTTGTTCTAAAGCATTCACTTCTCTTCTTTTTCTTATTCTCATCGTTTTAGAAATTGCATTTGCAGTTTCTATAAGCTCTTGCTGAGAATACCTTTTTTCTCCTGCCAAACTTACAATTATAGTGCTTTTTTCTCGATTTTCTTCCTTAGTAATCTTCTCTATACTGTAATTTTCTATGTATCTTCCTAGGTTCATTAGTTTTTCATATTCTATAATTTGGAATTGATTTTCATTTTCAAATTCAGGAGGCCACTATGGCAACCTATACGACCAAACAGCAAAAGGCAGTGCTCGACTGCCTTTCTGAGCGCGCGG